>OCVT010000478.1_pt1 | contig 16127 bp, 16 predicted proteins | sample 1539111 | NCBI WGS metagenome assembly OCVT01 (sample SAMEA3991482, study PRJEB22521) | metagenome | biome: anthropogenic terrestrial biome; feature: sewage plant; material: raw primary sludge | place: Sweden | collected 2012-09-26 | reverse complement strand
CTATTTTTCGAACCGGAATAGTATCTTATTTTAGTTTAAACTTTCTTTAAGCCAATTATTTTTAATGGTAATCATTTGCTAATGCGATTGCATCAACCATAATTAGCGAATTTTTTGGTAAACCTTTTACCGAAACTGTTGTTCTAACTGCTTTATGGTCACTAAAAGCTTCTGTAAATAATATATTAACTATTCCAAGATTTTTATAAAATTTACGAATTCTACAAAAATCAAACTGCTAATCAACTAAATTAATAAAATTCATTACAAATTATAACTAACTAACTTTCCTAATTTTAACTGATAAATATTATCTTTGATTTTTCTAATTAAATTTGCTTTTTGTTTGAAATCTAAACTTTTATCATAGGAAATAGCTGTTAATTTATTTGTATAAAATTTATAAACCAATGTTAATAACTCTTGATTTAATCTTTCATCATCATAATTTTCGAGTTTTTCATTTAAAACAATTGAATTTAAGGAGATATTTCCAATATCTGTTAACAATAATTCAAATTCATTTTTATGAATTTCAAACATTGAAGCATCAACAATATCTAAAACAGAATCTAATCTTTTTGGTTTTTCTAAAATTGATTTTATGATACAAAGTTCAGCAATATCAATTTTTGTAAGATTTGATTCAAAAGGTCTTTGTTTATTTGAACTTATTTTTACTAAGTTTTCTCTAATATTTAGTTTTTGAGCTAAGTATCTTTTATATTCATCTTGATTTAGCAAACTCAATGATTTTAAATAATCATTAGCTTCTGTTAATGCTTTTTGTTTCTGATTGGGATCAATTATCTCATATTTTGAGATAATGTAATCAATCACATAGGGAATAAAAGAAATTGGATTTGAAAAAATTTCATTTAATTCATTAATTTTCCCATTATGTACCATATCAGCTGGATCTAAACCATCTGCAAAAATAATAACTCCACCCTCAAATTCACTTTGAGATAACATTACAGAAGCTTTAAAAGCAGCTGCAAGTCCAGCATTATCTCCATCATAAGCTAATATTATTTTTGGTTCACCCCGTCTTAAAAGTGGTAAATGTTCTTGTGTTAAAGCAGTTCCCAAAGTTGCAACTGCTGTATTAAATCCTGCTTGATGAAGCATTATTACATCTAAGTAACCTTCACAAACTATAATTTGATTCTTTTTATATATTTGTTCTTTTGCTAAATGGTAACCATACAAAAGTCTTGATTTGTTAAATAATTTCGTTTGTGGTGAATTTACATATTTAGCATTGTGACCTGTAATTGTTCGACCACCAAAACCTACAAGTTTTGCAGTTATTGAATAAATTGGAAAAGTAATTCTTTCTATAAATCTTGAATATAAACCATTTGTACCATTATCAATAACACCTAAATCTATTGCATCATTTAAATTATAATGGTTTGATTTTAAAAAATTAATAGTATCTATTGAAACTGGTGCATAACCTATTTCAAATTTTTCAATAGAAAATTCTGATATTCCTCTTTTGTGAATATACTCTTTTACATTTTCATTATTTACAAAAAGTTTTTGATAGTATTTATTTATCTCTTCTAAAATTTTTGTATCTTGTTTTATTTCAATTGTATTTTCATAATCTAAATTAAAATTATACATTGAAGCTAATTTTTCTATTGTTTCAGGATATGATAACTTTTCATATTCCATTACAAATTTTATAGAATCTCCACCTGCTCCACATCCAAAGCAATGATATATTTGTTTTGCTGGGCTTACTACAAATGAAGGTGTTGTTTCTCCATGAAAGGGACAACACGCTTTAAAGTTCGCACCAGATTTTTTTAACTCTAAAAATTGAGAGATTACATCAACAACGTCAAGATTGTTTTTAAGATTTTCAATTGATTCTTTTTTTATCATAATTGGATTATATCTTTTTATTATTTTATATGAACTTTTATGTTAGTATGCAAAAAAATGAAATGAAATAATTAAGGTTTTATTTGGATAATATAATTTTAGAATACAGAGATCCTCTCTTTGGTATCATACTACTAGTAGCACTAGTTTTTCTAATATCTTTCATTACATACTCGTTTAGTATTTATAAAGAAAAATTAGCAAGAAAAGATTATAGAGAATTATCATTACGATTTGAATTAGGTAAATTAAAAGAAGAAGATTATGTACATTTATATAAAACCTACAATTTACCATTTGATTCAATCTTACTTTTAGCTTCATCTTTTTTACATAAAGGTGACTATAACAAAGCAATTTCTGTTTATTTAACTTTACTTGAACATGTAAATGATAGGGTAAAGAAAGAAGAATTACTGGAACTTTTAGGAACGACTTATTTTAAAGGTGGTTTTTTACAAAGATCTAAAGAAATATTCTTAAGAATTCTGAAATTTTCTTCAAGAAATAAAAATGCCTTGACTCATCTTTTATTAGTTTACGAAAAATTAAAAGATTTTCATAAAGCAAAAGAAATAACAACTTGTTTAGAAGAATTAAATAAAGATATGAGTATAGATAAAATCTATTTAGATTCCTTAATTATTCTAAATGACTCAATACTCTCTTATGAAAAAAGAACTGAACTTTTATATGAAATTTTTAAAGAAAATAAAATTATAGAAAGAATATTTGCCTCTTTTTTAATTCAATTTAATAAGCCTTTTTTTTGGGATCATGTAAATGAATTTGATTGTTCTAAATATATAGATGTTATGTGGTATTTGGATTTTGATGATATAAATTTTGACAAAGTAGTAGAAAATCAATTTTTACTTGAATTATATAATGCAAAAGGATATTTGAATACTTTAGAACATAGTAATGATTTTGATTTTGATATTTTGATTTTAATAAATAAACATGAACATAAAATAAAAGCATCTTTAGATTTTGAATTTATTTGTTCATCATGTAAACACTCTCATCCTATTTTTGATACAAGATGCCCTCACTGTCATAATATTTTAACATTAGATGTGAAACATAGATTAACTAAATCTTTTTATATGATGAATCAATCTTTACAATAACTATATATACGCTGTTCATAATAAAATATGTGATATACTTGCGTGACTTTAAAAAATCAAAAAAGGAAATATATGAATGATTACTCAAAATTAGAAAAGTGTTTGGATTATCAGTTTAAAAATAAAGACCTGATAATCGAAGCACTTACACACAAAAGTTTTAAAAAACCTTATAATAATGAAAGACTTGAATTTTTAGGAGATGCTGTTTTAAACCTAATTGTTGGAGAGTATTTGTTTACAAAATTCCCAAAATCAAATGAAGGTGAACTATCAAAAATTAGAGCCTCTTTAGTAAATGAAACAGGATTTACAAGACTTGCAAATGAGATAAAACTTGGTGATTTTATCTATATTTCAACAGCTGAAGAAAGAAATAAAGGAAGAACAAAAGCTTCTATTTTATCAGATGCTTTTGAGGCAATCATGGGTGCTATTTATTTAGAATCTGGACTTGAAACTTTAAAGCCAATTATTTTAGATTTACTTGAAAAATCTTATGACAAAATCAATCTTGATGTTTTATTTAGTGATTATAAAACTGCTTTACAAGAGATAACTCAAGCAAAATTTGCTTCGATTCCTGAATATAAAATTGAAGGCTCTTACGGACCAGATCATAAAAAAGAATTTGAAGTTTCAATTTGGATTGATGGTGTTAATTATGGAAGTGCAAATGGAAAAAGTAAAAAATTAGCTCAACAAGCGGTAGCTAAAATTGCAATTGAAAAACTAAAAGAGGACTAAAACTAAATGAATACTTTTGGACATAGATTTAGATTTACAACTTTTGGTGAATCACATGGAAAAGCTCTTGGATGTATTGTTGATGGTGTTCCAGCGGGAATAAAAATAGATGAAGAGTTCATTCAAAATGAAATGGATAGAAGAAAGCCTGGTCAAAATAAATATGCAACATCAAGAAAAGAAGGTGATGTTGTAGAAATTTTATCTGGTGTTTTTGAAGGATATACTACTGGAACTTCAATTTCAATGATTATTTTTAATGAAAATCAAAAAAGTAGTGATTACTCAAATGTAAAAGATTTATTCCGTCCAGGTCATGCTGATTTTACTTATTTTAATAAATATGGAATCAGAGATTATAGAGGTGGAGGAAGAAGTAGTGCTAGAGAAACAGCAGCAAGAGTTGCAGCTGGTGCTATTGCTAAACTTATGTTAAATGAACTTGGTATTAATGTACAAAGTGGTATTTGTGAAATAGATGGAATACAGGCAAATAACTATGACTTTTCAAAAGTTAGTGAATCTGAAATTTTTGCACTTGATAATGAAGTTGAACAAGCTCAAAAAGATGCAATATTAAAAGCAAAAAACTCTCATAATAGTGTTGGTGGTGTTGCTCTTGTAAATGTAAAAAATGCACCTATTGGACTTGGTGAACCACTATATTTTAAACTAGATTCTCAAATAGCTAATGCCATGATGGGAATAAATGCTGTAAAAGCTGTTGAAATTGGAGATGGAATACTAGCATCTAAAGTTAAAGGTTATGATAATAATGACCAAATAAGAAAAACTGGTTTTAAAACAAATCATAGTGGTGGAATTTTAGGTGGTATTTCAAATGGTGATGATATAAATGTAAAAGTTTATTTTAAAGCAACACCATCAATCTTTATAGAACAAGAAACAATTGATACAGCTAACAATGAGGTAAATTGCCAACTAAAAGGAAGACATGATCCTTGTGTTGCAGTAAGAGGAAGTGTTGTTGCTGAATCTATGATGGCATTAGTTCTAGCTGACATGGTTTTACTTAATATGTCATCTAAAATGGAAAATGTTAAGAAAGTTTACTCTAAATAAAGATTTATTTAAAGTTTTTTGTATATACTTTCAACTTAAAGCAACTCTTTGGTCAAGGGTTGCTTTTTTTATTGTCTAAATTTTAATTAATAACTGCATCCAATGCTCTTTTAGCATTTGGCCATCTATTATTAGCATTTAACATTATCATCAATATATCTTGATTTCCTTTTTTTGCTCTTGCTATTAAACAAGCTCCTGCTTTATTTGTATATCCAGTTTTTATGCCAACTATATAAGGTTCATCTTTTAACAATTTATTACTTGAATATACAATATATTTGTTATCTGTGTTTATTGCACTAAATGAATATTTATTTAATTTAACTATTGAATTAAATGTTGAATTTTTAATAGCATATTCAGTAAGCACCATTAAATCTTTTGCAGTACTTATATGATTACCTAAATCAAATCCACATGGATTGGTAAAATTAGTATTTTTCATACCAAGCTGTTTTGCTTTGATATTCATCATATTTACAAAAAGTTGTTTATTACCTTTTCCTAAATAAATAGCTATTGCATTTGCAGCATCATTCGCTGATTTTATCATTGCAGCATGTACTAAATCTTTTAAATAAAAATTTTCACCCACTTGAAAATTAGAAATTGTAGGTTCAACTTTTTTCATTTCATCAGTAATAGTAACCACACTATTCATTTTTCCACTCTCAATAGCCAATATTGATGTCATTATTTTAGTTAAACTTGCTGGTCGTAGTACTTGATTTTCATCTTTAGCAAATATTAATTTTTTACTGTTTAGATCTTTTACAATTATAGAATCCAAATCTTTTTCTATTTTTTGAAATACGTTATCATTATTTGAAAAAAGCAGAGTTGGAAGAAGCATAAAATATAAAAAAATCGACAAAAATCTCATAATACAACCTAATTTGAAAATTACATTTAATAATGTTTTTAAAAGAGTTAAAATATAACCTGGAGCCCTATTATATAATAAGTAAACTAAGTTTAAATATAAATAATTATATTTATCTAAACTCTTTTTTTAATTCTTCAAGTCTTGATATTCTGTCTTGTGTAGTTGGATGGGTTCTAAATAAACTACCAAATGATGATTTTAATCCTGAAAATGGATTAATAATAAACATATGAGCTGTTTGTTCTGTTGCATTATGAATTTCATGTCCACTTCTTGCGTAATTTTCTAATTTTGCTAATGCACTTTGAAGACCAGCTGGATTTCCAGTCATTCTAGCAGCTCCTTCATCCGCCATAAACTCCCTACTTCTACTAACTGTCATTTGAATAATTGAAGCAGCCAGTGGCAATAAAATAGCCATAACTATCATCATAATTGGATTTGAACTTTGTTTATCATTACTATTATTAAACATTGCTCCAAATTGCATCATATTTGCAATCATTGCAATTGCTCCTGCGAAAACAGCTGCGATTGTTCCTATTAAAATATCATAATGTTTTATGTGTGATAATTCATGTGCTATTACACCTTCTAGCTCTTTTTCATTTAACATTTCATATAAACCCATAGTAACAGCAACAGCCGCATGCTCATGATCTCTACCCGTGGCAAAGGCATTTGGAGTATGATCAGGTATTAAATAAACTTTCGGCATTGGAAGCCCTGCTTTTTGCGTTAATTTTTGTGTAATCCTATAAACTGGATGCCTAATATCTTCTAATGGTGTTGCATCATAATGTTTTAAAACTTGTTGATCTGAATAATAATAAGCGTAAAAATTCATACCACCAGCCATTAAAAATGCTATTAACATTCCAGTTGTTCCACCAAAAGAGTAACCAATAAATACAAATATAACCGTAAGGAAAGTAAGTAAAAAAACTGTTTTGATTTGTTCCATTTTATTCTCCTAAATTTTTATTAATCTTAACAAACTTTAGTTAATAAAAATTAAACTAAATATTGTTTAAAATCGACTCTTTTTTATAGGGAACTTTAGCACTAGGGGCTACTTTTGATGTATTTTCTAAGTGAACATCTTGATCATCAAAAAATATATCTGCACCAAAAGCTTTTACAACTTCATATTTATCAACTCCACCTAAAAAAAAGGCTTCATCAAGTCTTACATTCCATTGTGAAAGAGTTCTAATTACCCTTTCATGGGCTGGTGAATTTCTAGCAGTTATTAAAGCTGTTCGAATAGGTGTTTGCTCTTGGGGATAAAGTGATTGAATATTGGAAATTAATTTTAAAAGTTGTGCAAAAGGTCCACTTTTCATTGCGTTTAGTGCATTTTGTTTTTCATAAACTAAAAATGCTTCCAAACCTTGTGTTTTATAAACTATTTCTGATTCTTCAGAAAATAAAACAGCATCACCATCAAAGGCAATTTTTACTTGTGTTGAATGTTCATCTTCAAAATCTTCATAGGGTAAAATTCTAGCAGCGGCAATTCCCTCATTTATAGCATTTTGTACATCTTGTTCATTTGCTGATAAAAACAGATCTACTTTAAAAGGTTTTAAATATTTTGATATATCATTTCCTCCAGTCCAAGCAGATCTTTGAATATCTAATTTATATTTTTCTATTGATTTTGTAATTCGTAGACTCGTAGCTGAATTATTTCTTGACATAATTATTACTTCAACTTGTTTATCATTTGGAAAATCATCGTTAATTCTTAAAAGGTTTTTTACAAGTCGAAAACCCGTACCTTTTTTAGGAAGTAAATCTTCATTCTCAATTTGATATTTATAATATTCATCAAGACCTTTTTCTTCAAAAATTTTATTTTCATCTTCAAGATTAAATAATGCCCTAGAAGAAATAGCAATTACTAATTTTTTATTTAAGTCGTATCCCAAAAGTTAACCTTTTATTAATTTGTAGTTATTACATATAAAATAACTAATTTTGTATATATTTTATATAAAAAAAAGCAAAAATAACATAAAATGAAAATATTATTTTTTTAAGCAAGAGTGAACATGAAAAAACTTTATATAGTAAGACACGCACAAAAAGAAGATGTACAAATCGGACGTGATGATTATGACAGAGAATTAAGTCCAGAGGGAGAAAAAGAAGCTAAAAATATAGCACAAAATTTTGCTTCAAAAAATCTACCTGTTGATTTAATTGTAGCCAGTCCAGCAATAAGAACAAAAAGAACTGCTGAAATATTTGCCGAAGCTTTAAAATACAAAAAAACAATAATGCTAAATGAAGTTTTATATATGGCTTTTGTAAATGAATTATTAGAGACAATAAGTTATACATTTGATACTGTAGATTCTATGCTTTTAGTTGGACATAATCCTTCTTTAACTGCTTTTGCTATTACACTTGTAGGATTTAAAGAGAAGTTTGAAATGGGTGCAGTTATGGAAATAGATTTTGATTGTGACTCTTGGATTGATATTTGTAAAGAAAATGCAAAACTTGTTTGTTATGAATCTCCAATTAAATAATAAAGTTTTTTAAACTTTATTATTTAATCTAAGTTTTTATTTAAAAGGACTACTGAAGCTAATTGAGTCAATTCTTTTATATTATCAGATGTAATTTGTGGATTATCACCAATTATTGAACTAAAAATATCTGTAAAATTTCCCCTTGCCCAAGTTCTTAATTCTGTTGCTGTCATATATTTATTTGTTGAAATCACTTTACCTTTTTTATTTGTAACAGTAACCTTTGCACTATCATTATTTTCAAAATTTCCTTTAATTCCATCATTATTAGAAATCTGATAGGTAACCACAGCATCATATAATTTACCTTTTACAACTGAACCATTATCTATAACTTTTCTTGGAAAACCCGTTGCTTTAAAAAAGCCATCCCATTGATCTGCTAATAAATTTGTAATTCCAAAACTTATAAATAATAAAATTAATACAAAATATTTCTTCATTTCTTTTCCTAATAAAAATTATTTACCTAAACAAAATTCGCCAAACATAACATCTAACATTTGGTCATTTTCATAAGGTCTTGTAATTGACGAAATTTGTTCTAATGCTTCAGTTATATAATGAGCAAAAAATTCTAATTCACCAGAATCAAGTGGATTTTTAGACAAGTTTATATTATAAAGTGTATTTTCAACAGATAAAATTTGTCTTTTAGAAATTAAAGTCATCTCATCACTATGAGTATTTGAATCCAAAATAATTTCTATTTTTTTAATCAGGGGATTAATATCTTCATTAGTTGATAACTCTATAAAATCATCTATTTTTGTTTTATTAAATTGATTTTGTAAATCTGATTTATTTAAAACTTTTAGAATTTGTTTGTCAGAATTTTCTTTAATTAATTCAATAATTGTTTCATCTTCATCATCACAAATTTTACTATTATCAAATAAAGCTATTACAATATCAGCTTCACTTATTGCTTGAATAGATTTTTCAATTCCTATTTTTTCTATAACATCACTTGCATCTCTAATTCCAGCGGTATCAACTATTTTTATTATATGAGTTCCGATTTTTACAGACTCTTCTATTGTATCTCTTGTGGTTCCTGCAATATCAGAAATAATAGCTCTATCATAGTTTAAAAGCTTATTTAATAAAGAAGATTTACCAACATTTGGTTTTCCAATGATTGCCACTTTAAAGCCTTCAATCATTCCTTCACGTCTTCTACTTGCATCTAAAGTATTAGATAATTTTACGATTATTTTTTCCATTTTATTTTTGATTTGTTCAAAAATATCTGTTGGTAAATCATCTTCTGCATAATCAATAGAAACTTCTGTGTAAGCTAGCATAAAAAGTAAATCTTCTCTAATTTCATTTACAAAATTAGTTAACTCACCTTTTAACTGTCTTGCTAAAAGTTTTACAGCGTCTTCACTTCTGGCTTCAATAATTTTTGAAATAGCTTCTGCTTTTGTTAAATCAATTTTATTATTGAAAAAAGCTCGTTTTGAAAATTCTCCAGGATTTGCAATTCTAGCTCCATGTTTTAAAGCTTCATTAACAATCATATTTGCAATTGCCACTCCACCATGACATTGAAATTCAATTACATCTTCACCTGTAAATGAAAATGGTGCTTTAAAATATAAAACTAATGCTTCATCAATTACTTCATTATTTGTATCATATAATGAAGTTAGCGTTGCTAGTCTTGGTTGAAAAGTTGTTTTTTTTGAAATTTTTGTAGCAATTTCAAGAGCATTAACTCCCGAAATTCTAACTATTGAAATAGAGCCAATTCCATTGGCTGTTGCAATTGCAACAATTGTAGCATCATCAAACAAGATTAAATTTCTCTTGCTCTATATTCATTAACAAGTACATATTTGTCACCCCTAATATTTGTTTTTACAGCAACATATTTATCAGGAAACTCTTCTCTTAATTTTTTTAGTGCAATATGAACTAAAATACCATCTAAAGGTTTAGTTTTAAATGTACCTTTTTCTTTTATAATTTCAATTATAGGTTCTAAATATGAATAAATTGCTTCTTCTTGATTTTTTAAAAATTGCGCAACTTCTAGTCTTAACATCAAACCATATTTTTCATTTATCCAATTGAATAAAATATATGATAATGCTTTATATCTATAACCTTCTTTTCCGATTAATAATGCTGAATCTTCACCCAAAAACTCTATGTATAAAGTCTCTTCATCATAAAATTCAACATTAATTTTTTCAAGCCTATAACAAGTATTATCAAAAAGAAGATGTATTCCATCTTCTACTTCTTTTAATATTTTCTCTTTATCTTTTTTAATGATTATTTTTGGTATTTCATTTTGTGAAGTTTCTTCATTATAAAATTTATCAAAAATTTTTTCTTTCGACTCAACTTTTGGAACATTACAAGAAGGCTCTTTCTTCTCTTCTTTTTGTTGAAGACTTCTTTCTTCTTTTTGATTTGAGTATTCTATTCTTTCTGAAACTTCTTGAATTCTCACATCTTTATTCTTGAAAATTTTTGTTTCTTGCACGTATGTTTTACAACTATCTTTAAAACACACTTGAATAATAGCACTCTTCTTTCCAAAACCAAGGAAGCCTTTACTTGGTTGTTGGATAACATCTATTTCTAATTCCGTAATAGAACAATTAAACTCAGCTGTTGCTAATTCGTAAACTTTTTCTAAACAATTCGCTTCAAACTTTTTCATATTAAGTTCCTATTTTTTTTCAGCTCTTTTTTTATCAAATATACTATTAATATAATATTGTTGACCTATTGTAAATAGGTTATTTATAAACCAATATAGTGTTAATCCTGCTGGGAACCACAAGAAGAAGAATGTGAAAACAACAGGTAAAAACTGGAATATTTTCTTTTGCATTTCATCTTGCATAGTGTTTGGCGTAATTTTTTGTTGTATAAACATTGTTACACCCATTAAAATAGGTAAAACAAAATATGGATCCATTTCTGCTAAGTCATGCACCCAGAAAATCCAATCTGCACCTTTTAATTCAATAGCATTTAATAAAACTCTATATATTGCAAAAAATACTGGAATTTGTAAAACTAATGGTAAACATCCTCCCATAGGATTAGCACCATGTTTTTTATAAAGTTCCATCATATGCATAGATTGTTTTTGTTTATCATCTTTATATTTAGCTTGAATTTCTTTCATTTTTGGTGCTAAATCTTTTAATTTTTGCATAGACATCATACCTTTATAAGATAAAGGATATAAAACTAATTTAATTAAAATAGTTAAAATAACAATCGTCCAACCCCAGTTTCCAATATAACCTTGAATAAACTGTAAAAGAATAAACATAGGTTTAGCAATAAATGTAAACCAACCATACTCAATAACATCTGTTAATTCTTTATTTAATGCAATTAAATCGTTAAAGTTTTTTGGTCCCATGAATCCACTAAAAGATAAATTTGAACCAGCATGAATAAATGCTTGTGGATTTGAAGAAGAATCTGGCATTAATGTAATTGATAAAGATTTTTCAAAATTATAAATTACAGTTGCGTAATATCTATCAAAATTTGATACAAATTTAACACCTGTGATATTTTCATTTTTGTCAAAATCACCATCTTCAATTGTTTTTAATGAATTATCATTTAATTTTACAATAAGTCCATGAACTGCATACATATCCGCTAAAACATTTGGTCTAAAACCATTTGTAATAAAGAATTGTTTATCATTTGTTGCACTAACAGTTAAATCATAGTGTCCATCAGGATAAATAGTTAATTTTTTAGTTAAAACTGAACCACCTAAACTTTGAGTTAATACAAGTTCTTGAACTGAAGTTGTTGCATCAATATTTGCTGAACTTGCAACTACTGAAACTTTAAAAGCTTCTGTATTTAAATTTGTATCTGCAAATCTAACTTCAAGAGGTCTTAATTGATTTGCTTCAAATAACTTTATTTGATTTCCATTTTCATCTTTATATTTATCTTCAAGTAGTGTAACTTGAGCAATTCTACCTAAATTATCAATTTCTATAATATTTTTAGCTGTTTTAATTACAGAAACTATTTGAGAACTAGCTATTGCTTTTGAAGATAATGCATCAACTGCTTTTGGTGCATTATCAGCTATATTTGTATTTACAGGACTTACTTCGGGTGCAGCATTTTGTTTTTGTACTTGTTCTTGCTTAACAAGGGCTGCTTTTGCTTCTTGTTGTGGTTTTAAAACCAAAAACTCATAAGCTATAAAAAATACAAAAACTACTAATGTCATAATTAACATTCGTTTTTGCATACCGTTATTTTGATTCATGTTGTTCATTCTTTTTTTTCCACTCCCTATTCTTTACTACTAAATACTTACCATTTTTTAATGGAATATACCAATATTTGATTTTGATTTTTTTAAAATTGATATTTTGATTTGCGTTTAACTTAATGGTTGGATAATCAAATCCACCTGCAAAAAGTTGATTACATTTTAATATTCGCGTTATTGTAAAATAAATCGCCTTAAAAAAAGTATTGTTGTCCAATTGCCATAGTGCATATTGGGAACAAGTTGGATAATATCTACATGATCCAAAAGATAAAATTGTTAAATATTTTTGATAAAATCTTATCAAATATTTAAAAATAGATTTCATTTTAAAACTTCTAATCTTTTTAATGCGAAATCAAAATCTTTTTTTAATTGTAGAAAATTTTTTTCATGTAGTTCTATTTTTGCAACAAATATATAATTACCAATTAATAATTGTTTTTCATAAGAAGCAAATAAAGCACGCATTCTTCGTCTTGCTTTATTTCTGTTCACTGCATTTCCTACCTTTTTTGAAGTAACAAAACCAGCTTTTAGTGTGGTGCTAGAACTAAAAAAAGCGACAAAGCTGGTGGTATGCCACCTTTTGCCGCTTTTATATAGTTTGTTAAAGTCTCTCGAACTATTAAGTCGATGTTCTTTATTTAAACAGCTAATTTATGTCTACCTTTAGCTCTTCTTCTGTTGATTACTCTTCTACCATTTTTAGTAGCCATTCTTACTCTGAACCCATGAGTTCTTTTTCTTGGAGTATTATGCGGTTGATACGTTCTTTTCATTTTAGATTTCCTCTATATTCACTAAATAAGTTGGGGATTATAGTTAAATTTTACTTAAATATTCTTTAGTTAATCTTAACAATTACTTCATTTTCTATAACATCAAAGTCAATAATACTTCCCTCACCTATTTTATCTTCTAAAATTAAATCAGCTAATTTATCTTCAACTATCTCATAAATGGCTCTTTTTAAAGGTCTTGCACCATAAACTGGATCAAATCCTATTTTTGCAATATATGCTTTTGCATTTGATGTTAAAGAAATTTTTATATCTTTTTCTTCAACTTTTTTCTTAATATTATTAAATAAAATATCTACAATATTTGTAATTGCTTGAATTCCTAATTGTTCAAAAATAACAATATCATCTAATCTATTTAAAAATTCTGGTCTAAAATGATTTTTTAATTCATTTAAAACAGCTTTTCGTCTTTCATCTTTGTCACTAATTTCAATAATTCTTTCACTTCCAATATTTGAAGTTAAAATTATAATTGTGTTTTTAAAATCAACTGTCACACCTTTGTTATCAGTTAATCTTCCATCATCTAAGACTTGTAATAAAATATTAAATACATCCGGATGAGCTTTTTCAACCTCATCAAATAAAATTACACTATATGGTTTTCTTCTAACAGCTTCTGTTAATTGTCCACCCTCTTCATATCCTACATATCCAGGAGCTGCACCAACAAGTCTTGAAACAGCGTGTTTTTCCATATATTCACTCATATCAAATCTAATCAGTGCTTTTGGATCATCAAATAAAAATTTTGCTAGTGTTTTTGCGCTCTCCGTTTTTCCAACACCAGTTGGTCCTAAGAATAAGAAACTTCCAATTGGTCTATTTGTTTCACTTAGTCCAGCTTTATTTCTTTTTATTGCTCGGCTAATTGCTTTTAATGCTTCATCTTGACCAATTACATCTCTTCTTAAAACTTCTTCAACCATTAAAACTTTTTGTTTTTCAGAGTCCATCATTTTATTAACTGGAATTCCAGTCCATCTTGAAACAATACTTGCAATTGCCTCTTCATCAACAGAATTTCTTAAAAGAGTTCCCTCTTTTTGCATTCTTTTCCATTTTTCTTCATTTTCTTTTATTTTAGCTTCTAATGTTGGAATTTCTCCATACTCAATTTGTGCAGCTTTTTCAAAGTTTGATTCTCGTTTTGCAATATTTGCTCTATTTTTAAGTTCTTCAATTTTTACTTTTAATTCACTTGTTGTATTAAAAGTCTCTTTTTCATTTGCAAATCTTGCTTCAAGATTTTGTTTCTCTTCATTTTTATTTGCGAGTTCTTTTTCAATCTCAATGATTCTGTCTTCATTTTTTTTGCCCTCTTCCATTTTAAGAGCTTCTTTTTCAACATTTAAAGTTTGAATCTCTCTTTTAATAGAAGATAAGGCATTTGGTTCACTCTCAATTTGCATTTTAAGTTCAGCTGCTGCTTCATCTATTAAGTCAATTGCTTTATCTGGTAAAAATCTATCTGTAATGTATCTATTTGATAATTTTGCAGCTGCAACCAATGCACTATCATTTATAGTTACATTATGGTGAGTTTCAAGTTTCTCTTTTATACCTCTTAATATTTGTAAAGCTTCATTAACACTTGGTTCATTTACATTTATTGGTTGAAATCTTCTTTGCATTGCTGTATCTTTTTCAAAATACTTTCTATACTCTTTTAAAGTTGTTGCACCAATTGTATGTAATTCACCCCTTGCAAGACTTGGTTTTAGAATATTTGCGGCATCCATAGAACCTTCACTTGCACCTGCTCCTATGATTGTGTGAATTTCATCAATGAAAAGAATTATATTTCCAGCTTTTTTTACCTCATCAATTACTGATTTTAGTCTATCTTCAAACTCACCTCTATATTTTGCCCCTGCAATCATAGAACTCATATCAAGAGTTACAACTCTTTTATTTAAAAGTGATGTTGGTACATCTTTATTTACAATTTTTTGTGCAAGTCCTTCTGCGATTGCTGTTTTTCCAGTTCCTGGTTCTCCTATTAATATAGGATTATTTTTTGTTTTTCTAATTAAGATTTGCATCATTCTGCTGATTTGTTCATCTCTTCCAATAACTGGGTCAAGAAGTCCATCAATTGCTTTTTTATTTAAATCTATTCCATATTTATTTAAAGCTTCAAGATTTTCATCTCCACTATTACTATCAATAGTTTTTCCAGCTCTCATGGCTTCAAGTTCTTTTTTTGCTTCTTTTAAATCTACATATTTTCCTAATACATCTTTGATTACAGAAGAATCAAGATTTGATATAAGCCAAGTATCAACAGCTATAAATTTATCTCCAAAACTTGCCATTAGACCTTCTGCATTTTGTAAAGATGATACAAGATTTCTTGATAATTTTATACTCTCTTTTGTAACACTTGACACACTTGGAAGCTTTGAAGCATAAGATTTTGCTTCAAGTTCAATTGCTACTTTATTTACATTCATTTTATTTAATAATTGATTTAAAACAGAATTTGTATTTGATAATAATGCCCAAAGTAAATGTATTACTTCAACCTCTTGATTTTTATTGTGTAAAGCTAAAGCTACACTTGAGTCTATTGTTTCTGTAAGTTGATTTGTAAGTTTTTCAAAAATTTTATTCATATTAGCACTCCTTTGTTTTAACTGCTAATAAAATTATAGCACTTGAGTCAATAGTTGTCAAGCTATATAATATAATCTTCTAAATTGTTTTTTTCAATAATTGGTAAAGATATTATAAAAGAAC
>OCVT010000476.1_pt1 | contig 16159 bp, 7 predicted proteins | sample 1539111 | NCBI WGS metagenome assembly OCVT01 (sample SAMEA3991482, study PRJEB22521) | metagenome | biome: anthropogenic terrestrial biome; feature: sewage plant; material: raw primary sludge | place: Sweden | collected 2012-09-26 | reverse complement strand
TTATTTCTTCATATGGTGTTAGATTCGTCGTAGTTAATTTGTGTCCATCAATTGTCGTCGTTCCACTTCCATCGCTTAATGTTGCCTGAACTCCTTCAATTATATCTCCTGGAGTTGCTATCAATTGTTGAAATTGATTTGAGAACTCTTTCCATGTTGCTGAATTCAATAAATCTGTTGGAATAACTATGTCAATATGAGTTTCTTCATCTTTTGTTACTTCTTGCGCTTTTGATATATCTGTATTTATTCCTGCTGCTGCTAAATCAACTTGTCCACTTCCTGTATTTACTACTACATTTGATATCGTTGCTAGTGTACTTTGTTCTTTATCTGTATTATCATATTGTAGACTTGTTTTTGGAATTGGTGTTGTTGATGTAATTCCACTAAAGCCAACTGTTGTATTCGTGCTTTCATCATTATCTTCTAAGTTTTTTGTAATTAACTCTGTTGTATTTATTATTAATGGTTTTTCTGTATTTTCTGATGCTACTACTGCTCCTGTTACTGTTGTTGTGCTTCCAACATTTATTGTTCCACCATTCTTAGCAATTAATGATGATTGATCGCTTGTCCAATCCTTATCTACACTTCCTTCAGTTATACTTCCTCCAACAGTAACTGCATTATCATTTGGTTTTAAAGGCTTAGGTGTCTCTGTTCCAGTATGTTCTGGTTTTCCTGGTTCACTCTTACTATCCTTTGGTTTGTTACTAACTGGATCTTTTCCTCCAAATGTATAAGACATATTAAATCCAAATCCATCATTACTTCCTGTTACTGTATCTTGTAAACTCTCAATTATTAGTTGTCCACCTATATTACCATCAATTGTATTTGTTACTAGATCTGCTCCTGATAATATCATATCTCCTGTAGTGTTAATTGTTGTATTTCCTCCTACAGTTATATGTGAATTATTGTAAGTAGTTCCTTCCATGTTTCCATTACTTTGTGAGTAATTAGCTGACGGTGTAACTGCTCCACTTAATGGATTGAAACTTGCCCCGGCTCCTACACTTCTAGAACTGTTCTCACTCTCAAATGTACTTTTTCCTGCTCTAACTATGAAGTCATCTGCTTTAACATTCATATTTTGTGCTACATTTACTTGTTGATTTACTAACTCTACATTACCATTATTTGATGTTAAATTCAAGTTATTTACATCTATTGTTCCAGCTACACTATTTGCTCCTTCTTGGTGTGATGTAGTGCTACTTGTGCTGAAATTTACCCCTATAGATACATCTACTAGATCTGTTGGCTTTCTTTTTCCTGCTATAGTTTCTCTTATTATTGAATTATCTCTTGCTATATCTCTAATATCTTGAAACCCATTAAATAAAGTATTGATTGATTGATCTTGTCTATCAAATCCATAACTATCATCTTTAATATTATTACGTACATTAACTCCTGTATTTATTAAACTTGTAATTGGACTACTAATGCTAACACTAACTCCAATACTTGTTGTCTTATTTGAGTAGTCTTGCTTATATGTCTCTTGTGCATCCAGTAGTTTAATGTCATTTTCTGCTACTACACTCATATCATCTGCTTTGAACTTAGTTGCATGACTCTCTACCGTGTCTCCTGCATTTATAACAATGTTTCCATCTGCTTTAACTTGTGATACGGCTATATTTGTCATCTCACTTGTTTGTTTCGTCTTAGAAGTAGAATATGTGATTCCTCCTGTAACTCCTCCAAGTCCTCCACTAAAGTTTGTACTAAATCCACTTTTCTTTTCATAAGAGTAGTGTGATTCATCTAATGTTCCCTCTATTATATTAACATCATCACCTGATGTAATATATATATTTCCACCGTTACCTTTTGAGTCTTCTTTTCCTATTAGATTAGAGCCTTGTACATTAACATCATCTCCAGCTTTTAAAACTACGTTATTTCCTACAATGTTAGAGCCAACTGCTTGTTCTGTATAATCTCTTGTTTCTTTTTTATAACTCGATAGAAATCCTGATCTTTTTTGGTTGCTTTCTACATATACTGAGTTTACATCATTCTTAATATTGATATCATTTTCTGCCTTTATGATTGTATTTCCATTAGATCCTACTAAGCTTCCTGAAATATTAACATCATTTCCTGAAGTTATTGAAACACCTTCCATTCCAATTACTTCTGATCCATAATTATTAGTTGCCCTATAAGTACCATTATTTTTAGAGTTTCCTCCTGATTTTACTTCACTGTTTAATTCTATAGATCCTATATTTACATTATTTGTTACATCTATATCAACTATACTTCCTGTTGTGACTGCTCCTATAGAAGTATAGTTATTCGCTTCTATGTACGTTGTACCTTGTGAGCTTATCTCTCCTACAGAAGCAATACTTTCTTGCTTGTAGTTATTATACTGATTTCTTGAATAAGATAATGTTGATACTGTTGAAGTATTTATTACATCTCCGTTTTCTGCAACTACAGAAACTAGTCCTGTTCCTCTTATCTTTCCACCTAAGTTTTCTATGTTGCCATCTGTTGCTCTTACATATGTATTATCTCCTGATATCTCTGATAATTGGTTTGTCGTAGTTTGGTTCTTTATGCTTTTTGCTTCTACATAAGTTACTCCGCCGTCCCCTATTTTCGTTCCATTATTTACAAGATTATCTGTTTTTATTATTGTTTGTTCTTTTCCACCTATCTTGTTTCTTCCATCTACATCTATATTTGCTAATACTTCTTGTGTTAAATATATTTGTGGTGCAAGAACTTGAACTCCATTTACATTTTGATAAACATACCATATGATATCTCTATCAAGATTTGCTATTTGATCACTTGTTAATGGTTGTCCTACAACAAATCCTTTATCTTTTGCTTCAAGTTTAGCATTATCCATTAAGTATTTTATTAATTCTATATCTGATAATCCATCAATGAAACTAGTTCCTAGTTTTTCTTGTATTGTTTTCGTTATTAGTTGATATTCATAATATGCATCCCCTAATCTTCTTACTCTATTCCATTCTTCTTCATAACCTATATTATTTAAGAAGTAATCTGATCCGTAGTAGTTTGATAGTTTTACATATTGTGATCTTGTCTCTAATAGATATTTAGAATCAGGATTACTATTTTCTGTAAACATAGCACTTAGTGCTGACATTCCATCAACTGTTATAGTTCCTGTATCTTTTATTACTTGTATAGAAGATACATTACTTGCTATCTCTACTTGACCATTTTGTGATATTGTACTAGAAATTCCTTTTGGAGTAAACTGCGCTGTAAGGGTTTTTGTTCCACCTGTTGTAATTCCTGTTATTATCTTTCCTTGTGCTTCTGGTATTGCTTGCGTAACTATATTTGGCGATTCTATTATTACTAAATTTCCTTCTATTACGCTTGGTTTCCCCGAGATGTAAGATAATGCTCCCATACCGATAGCTAATCCATAACCTATTCCGTATTTTGGCCCACTTCCAAATTCACTTGTCATTATTATCTCTGATCCATATTGTAATCTAACTGGATTTCCTAAAGACACAACATTTTCTACTCTATTTGCTGTTATCTGTACTGTATCTCCTGCTGTTATCATTCCATCTTTATTAAGTACATTATCAGAATCAATTACTATATTTCCTCCTGCTGATAATGTTGCATAATTTGTTGTTCCATTACTTTTTATTTTTTGCTCTATTGGTTGTTTATCTGTTTTAAATGCTCCTGCATCTGTCTGCATTATATATGAAGGATTATTTTGCCACTCTCCCCAATTATTAACAACTTCATTTCGTATGTAATCTCCATACATCTCAAATAAAAGCGATTTTATTCCTGTTCTGCTTTCATGTATTTGTTTGTATTGTTCTATCAATACCCCTCTGTATGATTTATCTCTAAATCCTGCTTCCCAAGTATCTAATTCTGTCCAATTATTCTGTATGAAGTCATCCGTATATTCATTGCCTTGCCAATCAACCCAATAAGTTGTGTAATCAAAGTTAGTCACTTCTCCTACATTCTCAAAGTTACTTGATTTGATGTATATGTCTCCTAACGTCTTTATCGTTCCTACTTCATTTCTTACATGTGATGCATTTATATCTATTGTTCCTTGTCCTAATATATCTGCTCTCTGATTTAATACTTCTGCTCCTTTTATTACAAGGTTATCTCCTGCATAGATTGCACTTCCTTGTGTGTTTATTACTTGTTCTTGTGCAATAAGCCCTAAGTATCCTTCTGTTGCTATTAAATCATTATTTGTTATATTATTTCCTTTAATTTCTGCATCCTGTGCTGTAATCATATTATTGTTTACAACATTTCCACTTGCATTAATAACTATAGTCTTTGCTGATAACTCTGTATTATTCGTATAGTCATTTGATGTTATTGATATATATCCTGTTCCTGTTGTTCCACCGTTATTAGCAACGTTATTACCTTTGATTTCAAGATAATCTTCACCGTGTAGTGTTCCAGTTAAGTTTAGGTCATTTGTAGTTGTTAATGTTGTGTAATTTCCTTTTATTGTTCCTGTATTATTGTATCCCGTTACATTTGTCATGTTTATTTCATTTGATGTAATTTCTCCTGTGTTAGTAACATTAGATTTATCAAGATTAACTTCTTTATTTGATATTACTTTTCCTTTATTATTAACAGTTGAATTATTCATGTTGGCTGTATCGTAAGCTATTATATCTTTTGTATTATCAACCACTGAATTATTTAGCTCTACATTACCATTAGCTGATATACTTCCGTTGTTATTTAAGTTTGTGCTATTAAGATTAATATTAGTTGCTGCTATCTCACCGTTATTAATAACTTTATTACCACTCATATCAACATTACCATTTGTTGAGATTACTCCACTATTTGTTGATTGTGCCTTTAGGGTAATATCTCCATTTGATAATATATCTTTTGTATTATTTAGAGTTTGAGAAGTAACATTAATATTAGAGATCCCAACTATCTTTCCATCATTTGATGTTGTAGTTATTGTGGCTCCTATACTATCTGCTAGAATACTTCCTGTATTCTTAAGTTCTGTACCTGTTACATTAAGTTTATTTGTTGTCTGTAGCTCTCCACTGTTATTAAGTGAATCTGTTACTGTTACATTATTTCCTGATTGTAGTATACCTGAATTATTCATATTCTTTGTTGAATAATTTGATTGTGCATATATTTCTCCACTATTTAATGTATTTCCTGTTGTTGCAACTGCTCCATTTGTTTGAAGTGTATCTGTATTATTTAAGTTTCCATTTACAGTTACATTTCCTAGTGCTTGGATTCCACTATTATTTATTAAGTTACCTGTTGTAAGTGTACCTGTTGTATAGATATCTGCATTATTGGTAACACTTCCATTAAGATTAATATTTGATGCTTGTGTTCCTGTCCCATTAAGGATTATGTTAGCTGCATCTACATTCATATTTCCTTCTGTATATGCTAGATCATTTTGTGTGTATCCTGTTCCTTTAATATTAATATCTTTACCTTGGACTTTATTAACATTGATTTGACCATCTGCTGTTATTTCTAGTGTTCCTCCTGTTGCTACAGCGTAACCATCAATATTAACTCCTGCTCCTTTACTTGTTGATATGACTTTTACTATTCCAGCATACATACCTCCAAGATTAGATACATCAATTGCAACACTTGCATCACTTGATGGTAATGCTGCTACACTTCCATTGCTAGATACATTATTAGCTCCTGCTATATATGTAAGTCCAGCACCAGAAACTACTTTTCCTGATTGTTGTATATTCTTAGCTATGAAGTTAACGTAATCTGCTGTTGATCCATCAAATCCTTTTGGTCCAATGATTAATGATCCATCTGTTGTATTTATTCCTACATACTGACCATCTACTAAGTTAACTTTTCCTGTAGTTGCTGTAAAGTTAGCAATGCCTATTGTTCCACCACCATTAACTGTAATTCCATTTTCATTACTCAATATTACATTTGGCTTTGATCTTGACAGAACCTCTAAATATCCTTCTATTGTTGATCTGTTACTTCCATTAACTTGTAATATTATTAATTGTGCTGCTTGGTTTGGACCGTAGTTTGGATTTCCTGGAATAAGACCTGCAACATAAGATCTTCCGGTGTTATCTGCGTCATTTATGACCTCTCCATTGGCCCCTACGTTGAATTCTTGGAAGGTTGTTACCGATATACCTGCATTTGGAGCATTAATATTAACTATTGGCACTCCATTTGGCGCTATTGTTACTGTGGCTTGTTGACCTGGTGATACTACTGTTCCATCTGCAAAGATGTTAAAGCTCATTACAGAAAGTAGTAAGGTGGCTACAAGTTTTCTTAATCTTCTCATATTCATTTTTCTCCTTTGTTTTAGAATGTTATCTTAAATGTTCCACTCATATATACTTCATGATCTTCAGGTTCTAAGTACTTAGAATAATTATCTGGTTTTGCATATGCTATATCTAGATCTAGAAACTTACTGTTGTATCTTGCTCCTATTGTTGTTCCAGAAATATGTCCTATTGCATATTCACTATCATCATAATTATATTTTGTTGTTGCGTAACCGTAACTAATATATGGTTCTAGATTACCCCATTTCTTAAATACTGGTATCTTATATGATAATTCAGAACTTACTTCAATAGATCTATCTCCTTGTATTGTCTGACCTCTTTGATAACCACCAACTGAACCTATTCCACCTGATGTTGTTCTTTCACTTCCGTATAGTACATCTGGTGAGTACATTCCTGATATGTTTGTTCTAAACGTAACTTTCTTTGAAACAGGTTTATAGTAATTCACGTTAATTGAGTACTTGTCAAATTGTGCCTCGGGAACTGCTAATGACTTGTTGTCATCTCTTTCTGCTCCGAGTCCTCTAAGTCCTCTCTCGTATGTTAATGTTGTTCCAAGGAGTCCTTTTAGAAATGCTGTTGTGTATGTTAAGTCTGTGTTTAATATAGCTAGTTTTCTGTTTGTTAGTGTGGCTGTTTCAAATAGTTGAATATTGTGTTTGTATTTATATCCTACATCAAATATTAATTTAGAAGTTTGATTTCTCCATAGTATCTTTTCCAAATCTAATTTGATAGTTGTATTATCTGACCTTATATCATATACCGTGTTATATGCGTATATACTTGAATCTGATAGACTTTTACTACTATTAAACTTAAGTCTATATGTCCTAAATGGTACTTCATAAGAAAAGTCAAACATTTCTAGTTTACGTTTATATCCTAAGTAATCTCCTGCCTTGTACCCTACTGGACCTATTGGTAGTACTGTTCCAACTGGTATTTCATCAGGTGACACCTTCCAATCTCTATTAGGATTCCTCTCGTCTAGCATAGTTGTAAACCTAACTCCCAAAGTATCATTCAGTCCTAGGGGTGAGTCAAGTTTAATACCAATGCTTTCCTTATATATTCCAGCTTGATTGTTCTGCTTATCATTTGTTGAGCTTTGGTTATAGTTGTTCCCATTAAAGCTTATGACAAATCTATCCTTAAGTTCATTATGTAACAAGATATTAGAGTAACTATTCTTTGTTCCTGCTGCTATCTTCATATCAAACTTATTTGCACTTCTACTATATAGAGAATCAGTTACATTATCTAAGTCTCGTACATTTAATACTTTACCTGAATTCTTACTAAACAAGACATATTCTTTTATCTTATCATTTAGTTTTCCTTCATTGATCTTAACATCTTCTATCTTACCTGCCACAATTACAAGATTTAGAACTCCTGTTCTCAAATCATTATTATTTGATAGTGAAGCTACTGAGGTAATATATCCTTTTGCGATTAATTTATTAGTTCCTTGAGTTAATAATGCAGTAATATCATTTGCTGATAGTTCTGTTCCTTTATACTTTTTAATTAGTTTCTTTTTTTCTCCTGATGATAATAGTTTATCTTTATCTTCTATATTAATAGTGTTAATTAAGAATTTAATTCCATTATCTTGAACAGGTGCTATTTCTTCTGGAACTGTACTATTAAATTTAGTGTTCTCTAACTCTTTTTGGCGTTTTTCTTGTTCTATTCTTTGCTTTTCTTGCTCAATAGATTTATCTATTTGATTAAGCGTATTCTCTGCATCATCTTCTGGAGCTGAGTACGTTAAGGTGTTTAATACTACTAAAGCACTAATTAATAGAAACATTTTTCTTTTATTCAATTTCATTACTCCTCTCTTAGTATTTTAGTTGATTGTTTATATATTTTAGGTTAAACAATCTAAACTAGTATACTCTATTAATGTGTTACTTGTCAAGTATTTAATTGTCACACATTTTCTCCCAATCGCTATATATATATATATAGCGATTGACAACTGTTATTTATATGCAAGTAGAGAATAAACAAAAAACACCAACTCCAGACTTTTCAGTCCTTTGTTGGTGTCTCTCTAATTTACTTTTTCCCAAACTCTTCAAGAATGTGTTCGTAATACTCTTTGTATTTCTTTCCGACTTCTGCTAAATCTCGTGTTCTTGCGACTTCTCTTCCATTTTCTTTTATTTCTTCTATGTTCTCTACTTTATTATTAACTATCATTTCTAATTTCTCTATAAAGTCTGCTGTTGTTTTTGCCTTTAAACAATTCTTACCATCTTCTAACCAACCATTGTAGACTGGAATATCTCTCAATAATATCGGTAACTTTGTAGAAAGTGATTCCAACACAACAATTCCTTCATTCTCTTCATATGTCATGAAAAGGAATAAATCTGCTGCACTAAATGCCCCTAGCAATATTTCTTCATCTACAAATCCAGGAAACATTAAGTTCTTTGGTGGCATTTCAATTATTTTTTGTATTCTTTTAGGTAACAGTGGTTTAATACTCGATGCTCCAAACCAAAAGAATCTGTATTCTGGAAACTTTTCTACTACTTTTACAAATTCAATTATACCTTTTCGTTCAAATGGTAATCCTGCAGTAACAACTACTGGTGAGTCTATATTATATTCTTTCAAAAAAATCTCTTTTAAATCTTCTTTTTTAGAAAATTTTTCAATGTCTACACCGTTAGATATTACTCTTATTTCTTTTTTCCCATGAGTATATTTAGTGTCTATAAGATTCTTTGTGTACTCTGATGGCGAAATCAAATAATCTGCTTTATTGAATAAAGACTTTGCCAGTAATTTAATTATAATTGCCATCTGGTTACTAAATTTTATACTTCCTTTAAAATCTTCGGATGTTGTATGTGTGTGATAAACAACTGGTTTCCCTTGTTTTTTTGCTTGCTTCAAAACTTTCCAAGATTTCATTCCAAGTGTATTTATATGTGCTATATCATAGTCATCTTTAGGGTCCAATGTATGTTCAATATTATTTATTCCAAGGGCCCTTATCTGATGTTCTAAAGCCTTTCCAACTCCTGATCTGCTGAATAAGCTTTTTCCCTCTGAATAAAGTAAAATCTTCACCGTTATCATACTCCTTTATTGTTTTCAAATATACTTCTTCAACACTATCTCCAAATTTTTCTGCTGTGAAGTCTTGTGATACTTTAAATGCTTTATTTACCATCTCATCTTTAAATTCTTTGTCTTCTCTAATCTTCTTGATATTCTCAAGAAACTCTTCTTCATTATTGTATAATAGACCCGCATTATTACTTGTTAGTAGATCTACTAAGTTATCATCAAATCTTGCATTTACTGGGATTTCTGCTGCCATAGCTTCAACAAACGTTAATCCTTGTGTTTCAGATATACTTGCATTTAGAAAAAGATCTCCTATATGGTAGTACATTGCTACGTCTTGGTAAGGAACCTCACCTGTAAATATAACACGTTTTTCTATTCCTAGCGCTATCGTTTGGTCAACTAATTCTTCAATTATAGGCCCTCTTCCAACTATCAATAACCTTACTTTTTCATCTTTTACTTTCGAAAACATTTCTATTAAAACATCTAAACTTTTCTCTCTTGCTATTCTCCCTATGCATACACATAAAAAATCATCTTTATCTGCATATCTATTTCGTAATTCACTAATCTGCTCATTTGTATAATTTTTTCTATAAAATCTGTCCAAATCTATTCCTGTTGGAACTATATTAATATGATTTTTAACTCCATATGATTCTATTATTTTTTGAACTTTTCTTGTAGGAACTATTAAATTATTACACTTGCTACAATAAAATTTACTTATTTGTCTTGCTATTCTCTTTGAAGACTTCGTGAAATAACCTTTTGTAACATAATGTGTATAATATTCATACAAAGTGTGATATGTGTGAACTAAAGGGATTCTTAGTTGTTTTGATACAAATCTTGAAAATGTTCCCACTCCCCATTCAGTTTGAGAATGTATTATGTCCAATCTTAAAGCTCTTATTCTTCTAATACTTCTTGCTGAATATACCATTCCTAATCTATATTGTGGTAATGGCTTAAATTCTAAGCTTGGTAATCTTAAAACGTTAGGCTCTGGAGAGTTTACATCCGGATCAGTTGTTGTTATTATAAAGACTTTATGTCCTTTTTTTCTTAATTCTCTTTCTAGTGTTACAATTGAACTTACAACTCCATTTACTTGTGGTTTATACGTATCTGTAAAAATTCCAACTCTCATATTGTCTCCTTAAATAAAAATTCTACTTAATAGCTGGCATTTCAAGAAAAAATTTCCCTATTTTACCACTTCTATAATCTCTCAAAACTACTCTCGCAACTTTTTCATAATTATGTTCTTCTTTTTTTGCAATAATAAGACGTTCTTCTAGGACTTCTAATATTTCATAAGGCTCTAGTTCCATAATATCTTTCCCTACTAAATAATCCGTTAATCCATAAGATCTAACAAGATAGTCTATCTTACCTAATTTTTTCATCTTATCGATTAGCTTCATAGCAACTTCTTCTATAGGTAATACGTGATCTTTTATAGAACCTGTTATTGCTAAATTATGAGCAACATCATTATCTTCAAACTTCGGCCATAAAACTCCTGGTGTATCCAATAATTCCGTATTTTTATCCATTTTTATCCATTGCTTTCCTTTTGTAAATCCTGGTGTATTCGCAACTTTTGCTTTTGTCTTATTTGAGAATCTATTTATGAATTTTGATTTTCCTACATTTGGAATTCCAACAATCATCATTCTAACTTCTGTTTTTCTAAGCCCTTTTTTCTTCATTTTTTCTAATTTTTCTTCATAAATTACATTTATTACTCTTCTCAATTCACTTATATTTGTTCCTTTTTCAACACTTATAGCTATGAAATGATCAGCTATTTTATTTTCTAAGAAGTATTCTTCCCATTTTTTTAAATCTTTATCGTCAATCAGATCGACTTTATTTAGTACAACTATTCTTTTTTTGTTATTTGCTAATTTTTCAATATCAGGATTCTTACTAGAAATTGGTATTCTAGCGTCTAATATTTCAATTATTAAATCTACCACTTTTAAATTTTCAACTATTAGCTCTTTTGTCTTCTTCATATGACCTGGATACCAATTTATGTGCATAGTGACTCCTTCTCTAATTCTCTTCTATTTCTTTATCTTCTTTGAAATAATTTCCATCATCATTTATAGATCTTATAAACAATACGATTTCACCTTTTATTGGCTTTTTTTCTAGTCTTTCTATAACGCCCGATACATCGCCTCTAATCACTTCTTCGTATATCTTCGTTAATTCCCTCGTTATCACAACATATCTTTCGCCTAGGTGCTCTTTTATGTCTTTCAAGGTCTTTACTATTCTATTTGGTGACTCAAGAATTATTATTGTTCTTTCTTCTGAAACAAGTTTCTTAAATAATGTTTGTCTTCCTTTTTTCTTAGGAAGAAATCCTTCATAAGACATTCGTCTCAAATCAAGTCCAGATATACTAGCACCTGTAATTATTGATGATGCCCCAGGTATTCCTATTACTTTCATTTCTGCTTTGTGTGCTTCATTTACTAACTCAAAGCCTGGATCAGAAATACAAGGGGTTCCTGCATCTGTTACAAGTGCTATATCTTTTCCTTCTTCTATTAAACTCAATATATTTCTTATTTGATGTATTTTGTTATGCTCATGGTATTGATAAACAACCTTTTCTATTTCATAATGTGCAAGTAGACGTTTTGTAATTCTAGTGTCTTCTGCAAATATATAATCTACTTCTTTTAACGTCTTTATTGCTCTATACGTTATATCTTCTAGATTTCCTATTGGTGTTCCTACAATATATAGCATTTTTTCTCCTATTTCATCATTTTTGTAATTTCTTCAATAGCTCTTTTTAATTGTGTATCTCCAGCAGAAATTATTTTAGTTGCTTCTTCTTGCCCTTTTTCTTTAACTATTACTGCTTCAAGCTCTTTCATTCTATTAGCTTTTGCTTCCTCTGAATCGTTTGCATAACCTTTAATTGCTAGTATTTCATTCATCTCAACTTTGATATCTGGTTCAATCCCTTTTTCATGAATATAGTTTCCTTTTGGTGTGAAGTATTGTGCTATCGTTAATTTTATGGCTTCTCCATCACCTATTGGAATTATTTGTTGAACAATTCCTTTTCCAAATGTTTTCTCTCCAATGATTAATGCTCTTTTGTAATCTTTCAATGCACCCGTTACTATTTCTGATGCTGACGCACTTCCACCATTTACTAAGACAACAAGTGGAAAATCTCCTAAATTTTGAAATGTTCTGTTATATTCTTTTTTTGATCCATCTTTATATTTCAATAGAACAACCAATTTTTGTTTTATAAATAGAGAACTTATATCTTGTGCTTCTCCTAGTGAACCACCTGGATTTGATCTTAAATCAAAAATTAGTGATTTCATTCCTTGCGCTTGTAGTTTTTTGATATGTGCTTCTATCTCTTGTCCAGTATTGTTTCCAAATCTTAGTAAACTTACATACCCTACTTTATTATCAAGCATTTTACTTTCAACAAATTCTAACTTTATCTCATCTCTTATTATTTCAACTTTGAAAGTTCCTTTTGTTCCTTCTCTTATAACATCTAGAACAACTTTTGTTCCTTTTTCACCTTTTAATAATTTAACTGCATCAGTTGAAGTTAAAGCAATGATATCTTTATTATCTACTTTTATTACTTTATCTCCTATTTTCATTCCTGCTTTTGACGCCGGACTCCCAATAAATGGAGATACTACTACTAATGGTTCCCCTTTTTTCTTATCAATAGACATTCCTACACCTACATAGTTTCCATCCATATCTTCAGAAAATGATTCGAAATCTTCCTTTGAAAAATATTCAGAATAAGGATCATTTAGACTATTAACCATTCCTGCGATAGCAGCTTGGTATAATTCTTTTTTAGTTGGATCTGATTTTCCAACAAATAGATTTTGAATCAAATTTACTGCATCTGTTATTTTTGTTAAATCTTCTGAATCTTTAAAATATCCTGCTGAATCCTCATTTTGAGTTACTTTCTTGTTCGCTGTTGCACAGTATACAGGTATGCTTATTAGAACTATAAGTGCGATTATTAGATATAAATATTTTTTATTAATTTTCATCTTTACTCTCTTTCTATCATTACCGTTAGTATGATTTTTTATTTTTTTGTTATTAGTATTAGAAATTCTTTATTCCCTTTTGTTCCAGTTATTGGCGAGTCAGTTATTCCTACTAATTCATAATTATGTTGACTCGAACATTCTATTATTTTCTTCACTGCTTCATCGTGATACGATTCTTCAATTACAATTCCATTTCTTCCTATTTTTTCTCTTCCAACCTCAAATTGTGGTTTTATGAGCATCAACACTTGACTTCCTTCGGCTATAAATCTTTCTAAATATGGAATTACTTTAGTTAGTGATATAAATGAAACATCTATAACAATAAAATCCACTTTCTTTCCATCTAATTGATCTAATGTTAAATCCTTTATGTGTGTTTCCTCCAACGATTTAACTCTGGTGTCTTGCCTTAATCTCCAATCAAGTTGATTAGTACCAACATCAACACCGTATACATATTCTGCACCATTCTGTAATGCACAGTCTGTAAAGCCTCCGGTTGATGCCCCTATGTCTAGAACTCTTTTACCATTAAGATCAATTTCCCAGTGTTGGAGAGCCTTCTCTAATTTAAGTCCGCCTCTACTAACATATTTCAATTTATCTTTTACTTTTATTTGTAATTTGTCATCGTCTCTAAAGTTTGTTCCTGCTTTTGTTTCTACTTTATCATTTACAGAAACATTCCCTACCATAATTTCTCTTTTAGCTTTCTCCCTTGTTTCAAAAAAACCCTTTTCAACAAGTATTAGATCCAGTCTTTTCTTCATTTTTACCTCTTTTATTTCTATTATCATTGTATTTTTGATATTATATTCTGTAATAATGATTCTCCTCTTAGCCCCACTTCTTCGAGTATTTCCCCTCTCTTAGCGTGACTAATATGTTTTTGTTCTAAACCAATACGTATTATTTTTACATTTATATCATTTTCTGATATAAATTCAAGAATTTCTGTTCCAAAACCACTTTTTACAATTCCATCTTCTAAAATTAATACTCTACTATATTTTTGAAATTCACTTTTTATATAGCTTTCATCAAATGGTCGTATCCAAGCTGCACTAATTATCGTCGGATTTAATTTTTCAATTAATATATCTCTTATATTCATAACTTCTTGAAACATTGCACCACAAGCGATTATCAGTGTATTTTCCCCTTTAATAACTTCATTCCATTTCCCGTATTCTGACTTTAATTCAATTTCTTCATCATATGGTACCTCTTTTGGAAATCTTATTGCTATTGGTTTGTTTACATCCTTCGAATATTGCATTATTCTCTCTAGTTCTTGCTTTGTTGTTGGCGCAACTATATCAATATCAGGTATCGTCAACAAATATGCTATATCAAATATTCCTTGATGTGTTTTACCATCATCTGCAACTACTCCTGCTCTATCTATAATTAACCTAACTGGCAATTTTTGTATTGATATATCATGAATTATATGAGAATATGCTCTTTGTAAGAATGTTGAATAAATTACAACATATGGTTTTTTTCCACCTTTTGCTAGTGCTGCTGCTAAAGTCACAGTATGTCCTTCGGTCATTCCCGTATCAATTACTCTATCATTATAGATTTCCTTTGATTTTTTCAACGCTGTCCCTTTGATCATACCTGCACTAAATGCATATATTTTATCGTCTTGTTTCATTAATTCCAATATTTTATTCCCAAATACATTAGAGTAAATCTCAACATTTCTTGATATTACTTCACCCGTATCTTTATCAAACGCTGCTATTCCATGGAAACTTTCAGGGTCTTGTAATGCTGGCGTATATCCCCGACCTTTTTGCGTCTTTATGTGAATTATTCTGGTTTTCTCTTTATTGTTATCTCGCAATATTTGGATTAAATTCTCTAAGTCATGTCCATCCATTGGACCTATATAATCATAACCCATCGACTTAAATAATCCTGATGGTGTTACTAAATCTCTAAATGAATTCTCTATTTTCTCAATTGGTTTTACTACAACTTTCTTCAAGCCTTTTTTTAAAAGGAATTCTCTAGTGTTTCCCCTTAATTTTAGATATTTTTTACTATTTACAACTTTGTTAAATATATCTGCAACGGCTCCTACATTTTCTCCAATTGACATCTCATTATCATTTATAATAATAGTTAGATTTTTCAATTTACCGTTAATATCATTCAACGCTTCAAATGTTGTTCCATTCCCGAATGAAGCATCACCTATTACTGCAATAACATCTTTTTCTGGATATGCAATCGCTAATCCTGCAGCAACAGAAAGAGCCCCTCCAGCATGTCCACTTATGAACTGATCGTGAGGACTTTCGTTAGGATCTGTAAAAGGACCTAATCCATTTTTTAGTCGTATTGTATTAAATCTATCGCCTCTACCTGTGATTATTTTGTGTGGGTAAGATTGATGTCCTACATCCCAAATTATTTTATCATCAGGAGAATTGTAAACATAATGTAACGCTATTGATAATTCTACAACACCCAAATTAGGACCTAGATGTCCACCATTTGTGCATACTACATCTATTATTTGCTCTCTTATTTTGTGTGCGTATTCTTTAAGATCTTGTATACTCATATTTTTTATATTCATGTCATTAT
>OCVT010000474.1_pt1 | contig 16172 bp, 13 predicted proteins | sample 1539111 | NCBI WGS metagenome assembly OCVT01 (sample SAMEA3991482, study PRJEB22521) | metagenome | biome: anthropogenic terrestrial biome; feature: sewage plant; material: raw primary sludge | place: Sweden | collected 2012-09-26 | reverse complement strand
CTCAAGTTCCAAGGTGGATATTATCTTTCTCATGTCATGAATTCTGAGGGGGCAACACTAAGGAACAATACAAATGGGATCCAATTAGGGGGAACCTTATCTGTACCCATTTATAATTTCGGGGAGACGAAGCGTAAGGTATCTCTAGCCAAGGCTGATTTGCTTTCTACCAGTTATAATCTGGATAATATCAGACTACAGGTTAAAACAGATGTACTGAATGCCTACACAGATTTTGATAACCAACAACAGTTACTGCAGATAGAGAAAGTTAATTGTAAATTAACCAAAGAAAATCTGGAAATAAGCCTGAAACGATTGCAACTAGGACAGACGACATCACTGGAAGTGCATCAGGCACAAGAGAGTTATATGGAATCTCTTACCAGACTTATCAACTTTGAATATAATCTTAAGATTTCAGAAACAAAAATCAAACAGTTGATTTCATCTTTATAAAGAAGGCTTTTCTCTTTTTATAGCGTTTATCAAGTGTGTACCTCAAGTGTATGAACTATCAATTTACGGATATTGCCCAATAAGTCTATGGCATTTTTTCGTGATTATCTGTTTTTTGATCATTGAGAATAGGTCATTTTTGATTTTTTGTGGAAACATTTGGCACGACACAAATAAAAGTGGTGTAATTTAAACTGTGTCAAGGCCCTGATTCCTTATATCTTTCCCTTCAGCTAGATGACGCGATATTCCGGACGAAACCCATTCCTTCGATTAAACAATAATTCTCATACAGCAAATCATTTTAGAAAGGAACTTTCAAAATGTCTCTGCTTTTATTTTGAGGAAGGCAGTCTTCTTCTTCCCGACTTTGACATGGCTTGCTATTAGCGGTCAGAAATGATTTGTTTATATTGATAAACTTTACCTCACAACAATATAAGTGTATGAATAAAAATCCGTACCTTTGCCTTTGCAAAATATTTACGTTCAAGAGATGACACCCAAAACGATACACCTATGCTGGTTCAGCAATGACGCCTACCCAGTGGAAATAAAAGTCTGTCTGGATTCGTGGAAACGCATATTACCCGACTATACCGTCAGGTTGTGGAATTACGATGCAGCCAAGTCTGTGGGCTGCGCATACATAGACGAGGCGTTGTCGGCCCGGAAATGGGCTTTTGCAGCCGACGCGCTGCGGTTCTATGCCATTTATCATGAGGGCGGCATCTATATGGACAGTGACATATTCCTGTACAAGCGCTTCGACGAGCTGATACCCGAGACCGGTGTGGCCACATTCAACGAGCGCACCCGAGACAGCTACACCACCTTCGGACTGCAGGCGGCTTTTGTCATGGGCGAAAAAGGCAACAGTTTCTGCAAAGACGCTTTCGACTATTATGCCAGCCGGCATTTTGTCAAGCCTGACGGGACTTATGACCAAACGATATCGCCATACGTGATGAAATCGATAGCTGAGAAATACGGTTATGTAAACAATGACGAGTTACAGAAACTGGACGGCATCACCATCTATCCCACTGCCTATCTGTCGCCCAGCAAATCATACAGCCGACACCGTGAGGCGATAGGCGTGCATCGCATATATGGCAGTTGGAGGAAGAGGAAATTCGGCAGAAAAATTGAGATACAGTTGAAACACATCTATCATTGCGTCAAATACATGATTACCGGGAGATAGAGGTCCCGGCAAACGTCATTTGAACTTCCCGAAAAAGGATTTGCGCCTGCGCCAGCGCTCGTCATGTCTGCGCTTCACAGCCATCAGCCCACTCACGGCCGGTGCCTCTCCGGGTTTGAAATGACTTGCGTAGCATGTGGCTACATACTCGAACAGATCCATGCGCCCGGTAAAGCGTGTGAGGTTTTCCATGCGCTCTGCCATTGGCGGAAGCGTGCCGTGCGGGTAAAACTTCATGCGGTTGATGTCTATCACAGAAAACGTGCTGTGTCCGTCAATGCCATCATGATAGAGCACATTGGTGGAGTTGAGGTCATTGTGCAGGATGCCCTTGCTGTGCAAGTCGGCCACGAAGCGTGCGAAATCGGCTGCCATGGCATGGTCGAAAACGTCGGGGGTGATCAGCCTGTCGCGTATCGGCGGGGCGGCGTCTACGGCGGTGACATAATATCCATACTCGAAGAGTGCGCCTTGCCATGTTTCCAGATAAGCCATGTTGGTGGGTGTGGATACGCCTCGGCGCAACAGTTCGGTGGCATTGCGGTATGCCCTCTGGGCCTTGCTCTTCCTGAAGAAACTGTATACTATCCGCTGTATTATATTCGGTTTACGGAATCTCTTCACCACCACGCAGGCACCTGCCTCATCGGGCGTGAACATCTTTATCACATTCCGCTCATCGTAAATGGTCCTGCCATGTGTGGAGAAGTATTCGGGAAGATTGTTCACGAACGCCGTGAATGCCTTAGCGTCTGACATCTCCGGATTTATCTCTGATGCGTGTATGTGCATGTTATTTCCCAAAAGGTATTTTGCCACAGAAAACATTGTGCACCTTCATTTTCATTTTGTAATATTGCCATCCGAAGGTGTAGTTGTAGAAGTTGTGCCAGTCGTGCATGGAGTGGCATGGCCGTATGGTGACCTCACGTTTGGGGGCATCGGGGTCGAGTCTGTCGCACAGTGCGGCGGCATATTCAAACATGTTGTATTCGTCCAGCACCTTGTGCTTGCACATGTCCAGCACCGCCCCCGAACCGGCATATCTGTCTTCGGCCAGTGCCCTGTCTATCACTGCCACCGACTTGTCGAAGTCGCGGATGTCTATTGGCAGATAGGCCTCTTGCGGGAAATAATCGCCCAGATTGGTGCATCCGTAATAAAACGGGAACGTCTCTGCCAGGAAGCAGTCGGATATCTTCTCGGTCCAGTAGTAGCGCTGGGATGAGTTTTCTATTGCGATGTGGTATTTGTAAGGTGCCAGCACGTCCCACTTGTCATCAAAATCATTGAAGCCGCGGCCGAAGACATCCACCGTGTCACCATAATGGTTTTTGAGTTTCTCCACAAATCTTATCCTGTCGATATGTCCCTGCGTGAATGCCTTGTTGCTGGTGATTACAGACATCAGCTTGGTTTTCTTCTGCGGACCGTTATTGTTCAGCTTGTCATAATCCTGCGTGAATATGTATCTGCCGTCATCGCCCTCTCTGTAGCCCACGTACCATGGCAGAATAGCCGGTCCCAAGTGGATGTTAGGATGGATGGTGTGCTCCTGACAGGTGCAGACCAGTCCGAACTGGTTCAGATAATCTTGCGGGTATATCAGTATGGACCGTGGCTCAGTGGTGAGCAGTATGGTGTTTTCTGGGGCCACCCTGCATGTTTCGCCCTGTCTTACGCCTTTTCCCTGGACCACCCAGAAATCAGGTGAGTCCACATCTTCGTTGACGTAAAACCTGTATCGCCCGTCACGCGACATGCAGTTGTATCCCTCCGTCTGACGGTAATAGATACTGCCCAGTTTCTGTCTGTATGGTGTGAACTTTACTTTATACATCTTTTGATTTTCGTTGTTATGATCGACCATTGCCGTTGATTCTGATGATCTCAATAAAAAGTTATCCCACTTTCCCGGAAAGTGGAAAGACGAGCCCTGTTTGCCTGTAATACAAATGCAAAGATACTAAATGTTAGAAAAATGAAGACATATTATCCGAAAATTATTACAAAAAAGAGATTACATTATCGGGCATCTGTGCCAAAGGCAGGTTCACGCCTTGGAAATCACCTTGCCGTTGACCACAGAGAAGCGCCGGTCAAACTCTTCGTGAGTGCGTTTCCAGCGGTTGTGGCTCCACAGATAATACTGCGGTTTGCGGCGTATGCTTTCTTCCAGCATGCAGAAGAACCGGCGTGTGATTTCATATTCGGGCAGGCTCTGCGGGTCTTTGGTGATCAGGCGGTACGTGCACTCATACTGTCCACGGCGGGGACGTGAGAGATCTACGTAGTATACGGCGTTGCTCATCTTGCGCATGATGCGCTCCGCACCGGTAAACACGGGCGTGTCCTGTCCCATGAACGGCAGCCACAGATGGATGTTCTCCCACTTGGGACCCTGGTCGGCGATGTATCCGAAGATGGACATCACGCCCTCCTTGCGGTATCTCAGCAGATAGCGCAGTATGTCTTTTTTGGGTATAGGCGTGCCGTGGGAACGGATGTCTATGAAGAGCCGGTCGAAGATATGATTGTAGAGCGGATGGTATATCAGTCCGCGCACGCGGTTGGCGGGCAGGCCTATGCCCACACACGAGAGCCATTCCCAGTTGCAATAATGTCCGAGAATGGCTGCCACCGGCTGCCCCTGCTGGAAGCATTCCTCCAGCTCCTGCGAATTGTTGATGATGAAGCGCCGGCGCAACTCCTTGTCACTGATGCTCAGCAGTTTGATTGCCTCAAAGAAAAAATCGGCAAACCATTGATAGAACCCCTTCTCGATGCTCACAATTTCAGCTGTCGTCTTTTCGGGGAATGAGAGGGTGAGATTTTTGCGCACAATATGGCGGCGGTATCTCAGCACATGATAGAGCATGAAATACTCAAAATCGGATATACAGTAAAGTGCCTTCATGGGCAGCAGCGACACTGCATAGAAAAATCCGTATACAATCTTATATATTGCGTTGTTCATTTCCTTATACCTGTTGCATGTCATGCAACTTGCGATAATATCCGTCGATCGACATCAGATGGTCGTGGGTGCCGCGCTCCACCATGCGACCCTCGTGGATCACGCAAATTTCGTCGGCATTCTTGATGGTAGACAGCCGGTGGGCGATGGCCACGGTGGTGCGTGTCTTCATCAACCGTTCCAAGGCATCCTGCACCAGCCGCTCACTCTCGGTGTCGAGCGCCGATGTGGCCTCATCGAGAATGAGTATCGGCGGGTTCTTAAGTATGGCGCGGGCTATGCTTATGCGCTGCCGCTGTCCGCCCGAGAGACGGCCTCCACGGTCGCCGATGTTGGTGTCGTAACCCTGTTCGGAAGCCATGATAAACTCGTGGGCGTTGGCTATCCTGGCAGCCTCAACCACCTGTTCGTGTGTGGCGTTGTCCACGCCGAATGATATGTTATTGCTGAAACTGTCGTTGAAGAGTATCGCCTCCTGGTTGACATTGCCTATCAGCGAGCGCAGGTCATGGATGCCAAGGTCACGAACGTTGATACCGTCGATGAGCACCTCGCCCTCCTGTACGTCGTAATAGCGGGGGATGAGATCTACCAGCGTAGACTTTCCGCCGCCGCTCTGACCCACCAATGCCACGGTCTTGCCCTTCTCTATCGTGAGGTTGATGTCTCGCAGCACCCACTTCTGGTCGTATTTGAACGATACGTGGCGAAACTCTATCTGATGATTGAATCCATTGATATGCTGAGGATGTTCCGGATCCTTGATATTGTTCTCGGCTTTCAGTATCTTGTCCACACGCTCCATCGACGCGAGTCCCTTAGGGATGTTGTAGCTGGCCTTGGAGAATTCTTTGAGGGGGTTGATGATGCTGTAGAGCATCACAAGATAATAGATGAATGCCGGTCCGCTGAGGGTGTGGTGATTGAGCACCAGCACACCGCCAAACCACAGCACGATGACAATCAGCACCGTACCCAGAAACTCGCTCATGGGGTGGGCCATCTGCTGACGGGTGTTCACTCGCAGTATGTTGTCACGGTATTCGCTGTTGACATGGTCGAAACGCGCGTTCATCTTGCCCTCTGCGCAGAAGGCCTTGATGATGCGCAGTCCGCCCAGCGTCTCCTCCACCTGGCTCATCGTGTCGCTCCATAGTGCCTGTGCCTCAATGGAACGCTGCTTCAGCTTGCGGCCCACGAAGCCCATAAACCATCCCATCACGGGCACAATGATCAGTGTGAAAAGTGTGAGCTGCCATGAAAGCCATATCAGTGTGGTGAAATACGCGATGATGAGGATGGGATTCTTGAACAGCATGTCGAGAGACGACATGATGGAGTTTTCTATCTCCTGCACATCACCGCTCATGCGGGCTATGATGTCGCCCTTGCGCTCCTCGGAAAAGAAACCCAGCGGGAGCGACGTGATCTTCTGGTAGAGCTGGTTGCGGATGTCGCGCACCACACCCGTACGTATGGGTATGATGGTAGCGGAAGACAGGAAATAGGATGCCGTCTTGAAAAATGTCATTATGGCAAGGAAGAGCCCAATGATGAGCAGTGTGGTCGATGGTCCCATGTAGGCGATAAGTTCGCGCACATAGTAATCGGCATTGTTGCTCACCACATCCTTTATTCCGGCGCTTCCCCACGCCATCAGGTGAGTAGCCCCGGGGCCGTTATCCACCTTGAAAAGTATCTGTAATATCGGGATTATCGCCGCGAACGAGAAGATGTTGAGCACGGCAGACAGGATGTTGAATATTATCGACAACACCAGATATTTCTTGTATGGCGGCAGAAACCTGCGCAGTATAAGCAAAAATTCTTTCATCTTTAATTAAATTGAAAACTGAAAATTGGAAACTGGCTTACTCGGGAATTGGAAATTATTGTTGCTCTCACCGCCCTGCAACAGAGCGCGCAAGCATTTGATTATTTCCACTTGCCGTGTAATCATGATTTTCCGTCACTCCACTTCTTCCTTTCCTAATAATGTGGCGCTGGTACTGCCGGTTATCCTTACACGCACCGTTTCGCCAATGTGATGGCTGCCCTTGTCGAGCACCACCATCTTGCCTTGCTCCGTACGGCCGCACAACTGTTCGCGGCTGCGCTTGCTGAATCCCTCTATCAGCACATCGCGCTCCTTGCCCTCATCCTTCTTATTGGCTATTGCCGACATCTCTGTCTGCAGGTGTATGAGCTCGTTCAACCGACGTATCTTCACCTCCTCAGGCACATTGTCGGGCAGATGCTTGGACGCGTAAGTGCCGGGACGCTCACTGTATTTGAACATGAAGGCACTGTCGTAGCCCACTTCGCGCATCAGCGACAGCGACAACAGGTGGTCTTCCTCGGTCTCGTCATGATATCCAGCGAAGATATCGGTGCTCAGTCCACACTCGGGGATAATGCTCCGGATGGCGTTCACACGGTCCATATACCATTCACGTGTGTACTTGCGGTTCATCGACTTTAATATCTTGTCGCTGCCGCTCTGCACGGGCAGGTGTATCTGTTTGCACACATTGGGCACATCGGCAATCACGTGCAGGGTCTCGTCGCTCATGTCCTTGGGGTGGCTGGTGGTGAACCGCACACGCATGTCGGGCACCGACTCTGCCACTCGACTCAGCAGCCGGGGGAATGTCACGTCATTGAAACAGTATGAGTTGACGTTCTGTCCCAGTAGCGTCACCTCCTTGTAGCCCTTGTCTTTCAAGTCACGCACCTCGCGCAGGATGCTCTCCACATCACGTGAGCGCTCACGGCCACGGGTATAGGGCACGATGCAGTAGTGGCAGAAATTGTTGCAACCTCGCATGATGCTCACAAATCCGCCGATATGGTTGGCGGCGATGCGCTGCGGCACGATGTCGCGATAGGTCTCCGTGGCAGACAGCTCGATGTTCAGCGCCTTGGTTCCCGTCTCTGCCTGCGCGATCATGTCGGGCAGATTGAGATAAGAGTCAGGTCCGGCCACGAGGTCGGCGTAATGATTCTCAATAAGGTCATCCCTGACGCGCTCAGCCATGCAGCCCAGCACGCCCAATATCAGCTTGCGTCCCTTGCGCTGCTCGGCATGCAGGGCATCAAGTCTGTTGTATATCTTGTTTTCCGCGTTCTCTCTCACACTGCACGTGTTAAGGAATATTGCGTCGGCCTCTTCCTCCCTTTCGCACACGTCATATCCTGCCATCTTCATTACCGAAGCCACCACCTCACTGTCTGCCACATTCATCTGGCAACCATAGGTTTCAATATATAATTTCTTCATATTCAAATAAATAGGTTGCAAAGTTAACTCTAAATTTCCAAATACGCAAATTTATAAAACTATATTGGCATTTCGGTTTTCCCCGAACCGCCGGGTTTGTGATATCGCAAATATTTTAGACAAAGAAACTAAGGTCGTTTCTTAAATCTTTTTTGTTATTGTTGCTGGTATTCCACCAACAATAGTATTGGCCGCAAAAGATAGCATTCCTTCGTTGCATAACAATGCGGTGGTCTAAATTTTCGGGACGTATATTATAACCTATATCTTCAATCATTTTCATGGCGTATTCGGCAAACTGAGTACTCCGCTTCTTTTGTGGTAGATTCAAAACCTCTTTCGTGCATATACGTTTTAATGTCATCTTCTGATGCAAATACGGCATCATTAATGAATTCTTGTGTGTACACAGGAAAAACCGTACCTTTTTTAGATACGCTTGTTAGTCCAACAAAGGTCAATTTTGTTTCAGGGAATAATTCATTGTATAGTCTTACACTCTCAAAATTATCGGCAAGTCTGCCGTGCGAGTGCATAAGATTGTTTACCTTATACAGTAAACCGTGTTCTTCGTCAATATAATTATCACTCTCGTTCCCGCTTTGGAACGGAGTGTGCTTCATTATGTCAGTATAGGGAATCCAAAGACCATTCTCTTTCGCAAATGTCCGTGCGTCATCTTCTATTTCAGCAATGCTGCGTGCATCTCGTTGTGCCTGCGCAACTCGGCTTTCCAGTCTATCGACTTTGGGTCGCGTTCCGCCAGTGACTTCATTATTGCTTCCGAATTCTTTTTGTGAATCTCGTTGAAGTACGGATGCTCCTTGTCCAGCTTCTTTCTTGTTTCCATTGTCTTTGTTATTTTCTGCAAAGTTAGTATTATTTTCTATAACTCCATCATTTTTGGATGGTTTTTCTTGCTTATTATCTTCAACCATTTTCGTGGCATCAGGAATATGGTCTGTATTTACATTAGCATTTTTTTTGCTCTTAATTTCCTCTTTATCAGAAAATTTTGTATCTTTGCCGTCAGAAACAGCATTATTCTCTTGCGTAGGAAGGAGGTCCGGCACATCATTTTGATGTTCAGTTAAGCGCATTTCAGAACTGTTGGGGGATAATGCTTCTCTTATATACAATACGTTTCCCTCTTGCATTGCTGTAATCGCTTTGTTCTTGTTGACGTAATGACTACTTACAGAAACCTCCATGCCGTCTTTCTTGACGGTTATAGATGCGAAGAATTTGATCTTCTCTCCATTTCTATTGAAAGTCTTTACGTACACAAAACTACTTGGACGTTCAGTCTTACCATCCCTTGCCTCACTTGCTTCCTCAATAACAACATCAGGATTGCTAAGGGTAGGACCAACCATTCCAAATTCTTTTATTCTATCTTTTTCAAAGAATTTAGTTATTTGGCTTTCACCCATCTTTACACGTCCTAATGGTGTGTCTATTGAATTGTCTTTATCAAATGTTTCAGACTATGTTTTGACAGTTAATTCTTTGTCTTGAATAATTTCTGCTTCATTCTCCATCCGAGAAACCAAGTCATCAGCTTCTTCTTTTGTTAGATGTACAACATCCCTCCGTGCTTCTTGGTGTACTTCCCCAATAGCCCTTTCGGTCGCTTCCGCTGTTTCTGACTTTTCTGTTTTATCTATTCTTCCGGATGGGCTTTCAGGTACAGAGCCTTCCTCATGATTGCTTTGCACCCTAACTCCAGTCTCTGCTGACTGGTCTTTGTTTGTTTCAGCTCCTGATTGCTCATCAGATTTCTGCTCAGGCAGAATTTCAGAGCCTCTGTCATCTCCTGGCTTTTCTCCTTCGGTGTCATTTCCTTTTTCTTGTAGTTTTAATGTATCGAAAATAAGAGTATAAAACTCTTGGTCGTCAAAATTACTATATTTTCTCAATAATTCTGGCAAAATTGTTGAATTATAATCTAAATATTCTTCATAAGACATGTGGTAAGCATTATTGAAGAACTTCTCACGCTCAGCTTCATTCTTCCCCTCATTTTCTTGCTTCGTATCGGAAACTTTATTATCTTTGCCCACGGGAACAGCATCGGAGGTGACAGCCCTGCCTCCTTTATCACTTTCAGGGGTAGCTCGGGTGGAAGTGGATTGCTGTTTTTCTTTTTCCAAACAAAAGCGTCGGGTGTTTTAACGCCTTTTAAGATTGCATCTAACGGTTACCGGACTTGCAAGTAACGGTTAAACGCAAGCTTGGTAACGATTAAACGCAGGCTTGGTAACGGTTACTTGAAAACGAACCGGTATTCATGAAATGGGGAAATGCGGTCTGCAACCCTTTATTCCTACCCTACAACACCACTTCGTCTCAAAGTTAGATAATCATTATTTTAATCTATTATATAAAGATTATTGGGCATACGCCAAACTAATGACTGTCAACGGGTTGCAATGAATGTCACGACTGCCGTGGGAGCACGGCGCAGACAACCGGGGAAAAGCATGCGCCCGTCCGGGGAGAATGACGCACACACGAGGGGAGCATTTTTCAGACAACACACACAAAAAGGGAACATCGGTCCAAACCAATGTTCCCTTTTCTTCGTAGAAAGTAATCTGTTATTACAAACCGTGCTGTTTGGCAACCGCGGTGGCACATCGGAAGTGACGGGACTCACGACTGTGGCATTTTGCAATCTGCTGTCTTTCAGACGGATGCCCGCTTAGGGAACATTCCATTGAGGCTATCGTCCGGCAAATGCGACGGAAACGGGAACACCATCCGAAATGTTTACACCCCCGTGGCCGGCTGCGTGGATGAGCCTGCCAATAGTCGCTCATGCCTGCACGTTGAGAAACTCCTGCACCGAGCGGTACACGTAGGCGGCACGGTCCTTGATGCCGTGGTCATTATTCATACGCTGATAGAGCGCGGTGAGCTTAGACATCATGGTCTGGTAGCAATCAGGCTTGAGCTCATCCACCACCTTGTTGGCATTGTCGGGCGTGAACTTGAAGTATCGGCATAGGATGTTAACCATTTGCATGCGCTGCATTTGGGTGATGTCATTGGCACTGACGCCAACCTTCTTTATCAACATCGACACTTCGGTGCGGCGCCTGCCACTGTGCAACACCTCCAAAGGGTTCTCCACCTCGAAGTAGCATTTGCACAAGCCACGGTCTGCCAACCGCTTTATTTCGCCCGCCACGGGTTGCACCACACGGCGCATGAGGTCTGAGAAATTGGGGTAAGACGTCTGCAAACCCAACATATTGCGCAGTTCCGTGCGACTGATGTACACCCTGCTCTGACCCGTCCACGCTGCCGCCAGCATATACAGGCGTGGCGAGACACGGTTGCGGCAGGCGAAAATGGCATCGCGGGAAATCTGATGGTAGCCCGACTCCAACGAGCATACAATCCTTGCCACGTCTTGGTCTATGGATACTATTGCATGGCGGACGCGCTCGCCACTGTCGTTGAGCTCGACATGGAACAGACGCTGAAACCGCATGTACACGCGCCCTTGGGGCCGTTTCACGGGCAGTTCCACCGGCATTGACGACATCGCCGTGAGCGACTCGCCCAGGCGTGCGTAGTGGTTGGCACTCACGCCAAGCTCCTTGAACAATATTTTCAGGCTCAGCCGGCCCCCGGCATCCAGTTCGTCGGGACGGAAGAAGTTGTGTTCTGCCATACGGCGGTTGTTGAGCACATCGTGCAGTATGCCCTGCAGCTTGCCCACCACCACCACCATCATCCGCATCTGCTGCAGGGAGTAGTCGTGGTGTGTCATGGTGAGCGCCACAGGACAGATGAGCCACACCGGTTCATGGGTTTCATTGTTTTTCATGGCAGGGGTCATTTTTTAGTGATTAAAGTATGTAGCGGTTCCACCACATGGTTGCGATAGAGCATTGCCGAATAGCGTTCCAGAAACGGACGCTGGTGGAATCCCTTGCGCGAGCGGGCGATATATGCCACGGCACGCGGGTTTTTGGGCTCGTTCACATGCAGTGTCCTGCACACCCTCCTCACCAGCGAGGCGAATGTCTCGGGGCACCCCTTGTCGTCTATGAAGATCCCGTCCAGATATACGGTGTAGAGCATTTCCACCAGGTCGGTCTGCGTGCCTGTCCACCGCATCCCCGTCCCATCGCCTGTCTGCCTCAAGATTTCCGTCAGCGCCTGTTCCATGTGGGCTTTCGCTGTGTTCATCGTTTGTTTTTTCATGGCCTGATCATTCAGGTCTTGGCATTGAATAAGTTCGTTCATGTCGTTTTTTGTAATTTTAATGGTTTATGAGTGGAAGGATGGACAAGCCGCTATTTTCGTGTGTTTTACTGTGTTTCCTGTCTGTTTCCCAGTCAGCATTGCCCGCTCCTTCCACGTTTCGTTATCATGAAAACAATCTGCTCATATCAGATTGAATTCTAAATGCAAAAGTAAAGCGATATTTGGAACAAAAAGTTCCATTAAACTTATTTAACTGTTAAATATCCATCCCCATTCAGACGTATTAACAAAATTGGGGGATGCACATTGATTTGCATCGTATTTTTTAGTAAATTTTCGCTCAAACAATCTGACATAACTAAAAACAAATCATACTTTATTTCATAATGGGTAAAAAACCATTGCTGCTCCTTGCCCTCATGGCCACTATGATGCGACATACAAGGACGGCAAGGAGAGCAGCCGTTATGCGATAGAGACGGCAGGTGAACAGGATCCTCTGAAGCTCACCGCCATAGAAAATCCCGAAGGGTTCAAGGCCGACGGTGCCGACGTCGAGATTGACTTTCTGAAGGATATATAACTGAGGGCTTTTTATAGGCTATCGAAAGATGTTGCTTCTTCTTCCGGGCGAAAGAACATGATGTAATAGATAGGAATATAGGTGATTCCATCTTTTACAGATACTTCACGCTCATTAGACAATACGTAGGCCTGCTTGATTTGATAATTGTCTATGCTTAGCAACTTGTCCAAGGCACTATGTACCATGTAATCCTTGCCAGACTTGATTTCCAGTGGCAACACTGTAAGATGACTGTAATCATCAATCAGATAATCAACCTCACCATTCTGCTTGTTGTCATAATAGTATAAAGAAAATCCATGAGCCTTGAGCTCCTGGGCCGCAACAGTCTCATAAACAGAGCCCAGGTTGACACTCTTTGAATCATCCATTACAGGCTTGATGTTATTGTGATAAAGAATGCCCGTAAATAATCCAACATCATTCAGGTAGAGCTTCAGCAGGTTCTTGCCTGCATTTTGTACGAGAGGATAAGAAGGCTGGCTGATTGCTTTCACGTCCAGACTGATGCCCGAAGATATGAGGTAGTCGAATTCATCTTGGTAATTACTCATTCTCCTGCCCTTTTTCCCTTCAATATTCTGTGCCACTATACGCTTCTTTTTATTCTCCATGTTGGATGGCAGCATTTCATAGATACGCTGAATCTTCAGTTTCTTATTGGAATCCTTTTCGTATTTGGCGGCATCAATCTTATACAAATCAACGATTTCTGCCTGCGACTTGCGAATGTTCATGATGTTATTCTCTGCCAGGAAAATATTGACACTGTCGGGCAGTCCGCCAACAAGCAGGTATTTACGAAAGTAATCCATAATCTTATTATGAATGGAAGCCGGCAATGAGTCGTCAGATTCAAATCTGCGACGCATATCATCTATGACCATCTGTCCAACTCCATTTGCGGTCAGAAACTCTTCAAAATCCAAGGGATACATGTGAACCGTGCGCATGCTTCCAAGAGGGACAGAGGATGTTTTTTTTAAGGCAACACCAAGCAACGAACCACTGCCCACATACGTAAAACGGCCATCTTCCATAAGAAACTTTATCATAGTCAGATACTGGGGATAAGCCTGAATTTCATCAATGAAAACAAGCGTATTCTCCTTCTCTTTCATCTTGTCACCGGCAATGGTGCTCAATGTAAGATAGAAATCATTGATGGTGGATATGTCTTGAAACAGTTTGTCGCCCAACTTATCTTTTTCTAAATTGATTTCGATATAGTTAGGAAACATCTCCTGTCCAACGTGGCGAATGATGTATGATTTACCTATCTGACGGGCTCCGTCCACGATTAGCATCTTCGATTCATTGGAACGGAAATAAGTTCTGAGTTCTGATTCAATTTTTCTGTTGAGCATGCCTTGAAAATTTAAATATACACTTTTCTTATATTTTAAATGATGCAAATATACACTTTTCCGATGTTATTGGAATGCGAAAACTACACTTTTCTTGTAATAACGGCAAATATTTAACTAAAAAAAGGGAATTCTGATGCCAAGAAAGAACTACCTTAGTAGTTACGATCAAATCACTCAACATCCCATGACAAATACAGAAGGATATTGGCAACTATGGATATCGACAAGGGAATGCCTATTGAACAAGTACAAAAATTGCTCGGTCATGTTCGCATTGTCAGAGCAAAAAATATATTGTTCCTAATAAGGGCTCACGCTATTTCCCTGTGAATCTCCTTCGCCTTGATACAGCCCATGGAAGAGACGATTTCCTTGATTCTGCTTGCTCCAGGCTGGTTAAAAAAGCGAAAAAACGTTGTTCGATGAAAAATTTGTATTATTTTTGCCGCCATTTTTATAATTATTAATTTAAAAATTATTGAATATGGGTAATAATTTGCTTAGGGGGAAAAGAGGCATTATTTTCGGTGCGTTGAATGACCAGTCAATTGCATGGAAAACAGCAGAACATGCTGCCGCAGAAGGTGCTAGGTTTGTTCTTACTAACACTCCGGTAGGAATGCGTTTCGGGACAATCAATGAATTGGCCGAAAAATATAATACCATAGTGATTCCTGCAGATGCTACAAAAACAGAGGATATAGAGACCTTGGTGTCTAAAGCTACTGAATATTTAGGTGGAAAACTTGATTTCGTATTACATTCTATTGGCATGTCACCTAATGTAAGAAAGGGGAATCTGTATGATGATATTGACTATTCCTTATATCATCAAACACTTGATGTTTCGGCAATGTCTTTTCATAAAGTATTGCAGGTTTGCCATAAACTTGATGCTGTGAATGAATGGGGTTCAATTGTTGCTCTTACTTTTATTGCTTCTGGACGTACATTCTGCAACTACAATGATATGGCAGATGCAAAAGCCATGTTGGAGTCTATTGCGCGCAGTTTTGGCTATATCTATGGACGCGAGAAACATGTACGTATAAACACGATATCACAATCTCCAACAAAAACGACAGCGGGAAGTGGTATCACTGGATTTAATAATCTTGTGGATTATGCCGACTGGATGTCTCCACTAGGAAATGCCACTGCTGATGACTGTGCAAATTATATCATCACGCTCTTTAGTGACTTCACTCGTAAAGTGACAATGCAGAATCTTTTTCATGATGGAGGCTTTTCTAGTATGGGAATGAGCGTTGAAGCTATGGAAATGATAAGTAAAGGAATCAACAAATAGATTGATGCTTTGTACAGATAAGGTGAAGTTCTTGAGTAGGACTTCGCCTTTTTTTTTAAGGGTAACCAACAGTGTCACTGGATGCAAAGTCCTTGCTATGGATTTTGCGTATATCTGGGAAGGCCGTGTTACACCTAATAGGATGAAGTCAGAAGACCAGCCATTTGCCAATAGTAATATCATCCGTGAAACTCTAATTCAATAACTTGCGAATAGAATTATGGAGAGGAAATAAATGGCTATAGTTAATTGCTCATTTGCGAGTTTGGAATTAACTGTTTTCTAATCAATTGGATTAGCTGTGACTGGCAAATGTGGAACAAAAAAATTGTAGCAAGTTAATCGCTAAAATATATAAAAACGGTTTGTATACCGGATTCGAAGATGTAGCTTGGGTCAATAGTTATGGATTTCCTTGTTCACGACTGTATTCTCCTTGTTGAAAATAGTTTATGGGGATGTGACGAATTACCTTGTTTATTAATGATTCGGATGAAATTTTGTGGTTATTTCATTCTTGTCGGATAGCTATAAGAACAAAATAAATATGTATTATTGTTAAATAATAAAAGAAAGCAGAAGTGTAACAAAATATTTTATATACCTTTGCATCAACATTTTTGTTGAACAATTATGGCTAAAAGTAAAGACAATAATACAGAAGAAAGAATCTTGGAAGCTGCCAAAGATATCTTTTTGAGAGACGGACTGCAAGGTGCACGTATGCAAGACATTGCAGATCTGGCGTCGATTAATAGATCGA
>OCVT010000471.1_pt1 | contig 16203 bp, 9 predicted proteins | sample 1539111 | NCBI WGS metagenome assembly OCVT01 (sample SAMEA3991482, study PRJEB22521) | metagenome | biome: anthropogenic terrestrial biome; feature: sewage plant; material: raw primary sludge | place: Sweden | collected 2012-09-26 | reverse complement strand
AGTCCAGCTGCAAAAAGCAAACCTAAGAGAATACAAACACTCAAAGGGTGTGATGCAGGGTTATGAAAAGAGGGTCAATCACGATCAAGTGGTAAATAAAGTCAATTTTCAGAACACATACATTGTTTTGAAGAAAAAATACTCCAAGTTCCTGGTGGAGAATTGGGCAGAGTCTACAGACCCAAAAAAACATGTTTTTGAAGACATAGCCATTGCCGCTTTCCTGATTGAACTATGGATTAAAGTGTACGGTCCAGACTTCCGTTCAAAAATGCAATTTAGAGATTTGGGATGCGGCAATGGTGCTCTTTGTTATATTTTACTGAGTGAAAGTATTAAAGGTCTCGGCATAGATGCAAGGAAGCGCAAATCGTGGTCTATCTACCCGCCTGAAGTGCAATCATCGTTAAAGGAGCAAGTTATAATACCTTCTATCCTTTTAAGACCCCATCCTGCTTTGAAAAGACAAGTACCTCATTTGGAACACAATGGGAGATTTTTCCCAGTCAAGGTGACGCATGAAGTGATTGCCCCCGCAACCGTCGTGTATTCAAGTGAGGACTTACTAAAATCTCCGCAGGTCAATACAGCAGAGTTCCCACCAGATACTTTTATTATAGGTAACCACTCAGATGAGTTGACTTGCTGGATCCCATTACTAGGTCATCCTTATATGGTTATACCTTGTTGCTCTCATAATTTTTCTGGCCAGAGAGTTCGTTTTAACGTAAGGAAACGTTCGCCTAGGTCAAATGAAATCAAAAACCAGAATAACAGTAAGAGCACCTACTCTGGTTTGGTTGATCACGTTGAATATATTTCATCTCGTGTAGGCTGGAAAGTAGAGAAAGAGATGTTAAGGATACCAAGCACAAGAAATGCAGCCATCATAGGTGTAGAAAATGCAACCTTAAAGCATTTTCCAACGCAAGCAGTGTACGATATGATTTGGGAAGACGGTGGAGCTGAAGGGTGGATTCAGAACACAATGTCCTTATTGAAAAGAAACCCAAGAAACCATTAAATAGATGTATCATCTATTGTTTGTATGTGCGTTCATTTATAGACTAATTAGAATATCATACGTACATATAAGACTATACAATTTATCTAATTTTTTCATTTTTACTTAAAAATTGATGGTCCATCGTAAACAGCGTTAATAATTTCTTCGCCCGATGCATAGACAATGAGAAGCCAAAATGCAGAAACTTGATACTTTCAAAGAAAGAGGTTCAACTATGAAAAGAAAGAAGATTTAAGTGCCGATAGAGTATACTAGCATGGCACTTGTCAAATACAGCACAGTTTTTTTTCCACTCCGATCATTGCGACTGTTTGTGTCCATCAAGAAAGCATATTACCACAGCGAGCCGCATAGCATCGATCTATTTCATGATAAGGATTGGATTGTGAAAAGACCTAAATTCCTAAATTTACCCAAAAATGAACATTCAAAATTAGATATATTCCAGTTTAATTTTAACAAGTCCGAAAGCAATAATGTGTATTTACAGGATTCATCATTTAAAGATAACCTTGATAAAGCGATGCAATTTATCTATAACGATAAATTGTCATCCTTGGATGCCAAGCAAGTACCAATAAAGAATCTTGCTTGGTTGAAATTAAGAGATTACATATATCAACAACTAAAAGATCCGAAACTGCAAGCCAAAACCTATGTACCTTCGGTAAGTGAGATCATACATCCTTCATCTCCTGGCAATTTGATTTCGTTGCTGATAAATTGCAATAAAATCAGCAATTTAGTCTGGAAATCTGTTCTCAAATATAGCCTGAGTAACAATATAACTACATTGGATAAATTTATCCACGTCCTGCAACAGACCTTCGACCATGTTTACGAGCAGGAGATACTACCCATGATGACGAATACAGATGATACAGATGGCGCTCACAACGTTGACATAACAAATCCAGCAGAGTGGTTTCCAGAGGCAAGAAAGATTAGAAGACATATAATCATGCACATTGGGCCCACGAATTCAGGCAAAACTTATAGAGCGTTACAGAAATTGAAATCCGTGGACCGTGGGTACTACGCAGGGCCGTTAAGACTGCTAGCAAGGGAAGTGTACGATAGATTTCATGCAGAAAAGATAAGATGCAATTTACTGACTGGAGAGGAAGTTATTCGTGATTTGGATGATAGAGGAAATTCAGCAGGGCTGACATCAGGCACAGTAGAAATGGTGCCAATAAATCAAAAATTTGACGTTGTTGTTCTTGATGAAATTCAAATGATGTCTGATGGGGATCGTGGCTGGGCTTGGACGAACGCGCTTTTAGGTGTCGTTTCCAAGGAGGTCCATCTTTGTGGTGAAAAGAGTGTTCTACCTTTGGTTAAGAGCATTGTTAAAATGACTGGCGATAAATTAACGATTAATGAATATGAGAGGTTAGGAAAGTTAAGTGTTGAAGAAAAACCTATCAAAGATGGCATCAAAGGTTTGCGCAAAGGAGATTGCGTCGTTGCGTTTTCAAAGAAGAAAATATTGGATCTCAAGCTAAAGATAGAGAAAGACACCAATTTGAAAGTTGCTGTAATTTATGGCTCTTTGCCGCCTGAAACACGTGTTCAACAAGCCGCCCTATTCAACAATGGAGAGTATGACATAATGGTAGCATCAGACGCTATTGGTATGGGTTTAAACCTGTCTATTGACAGAGTTGTATTCACGACAAATATGAAATATAATGGTGAAGAACTAATGGAAATGACTTCTTCTCAAATCAAACAAATAGGTGGTCGTGCGGGAAGGTTCAAATCTAGATCTGCCTCCGGGGGTGTTCCTCAGGGTTTTATCACCAGTTTCGAATCAAAAGTTTTGAAAAGTGTAAGAAAAGCTATTGAAGCACCTGTGGAGTATTTAAAAACTGCGGTTACATGGCCTACAGATGAAATATGTGCTCAACTAATGACACAATTCCCACCAGGAACGCCGACCAGTGTCCTGCTGCAGACTATTTCAGATGAGCTAGAGAAAAGTTCTGACAACCTGTTCACGTTATCTGATTTAAAGAGCAAACTGAAAGTTATTGGCTTATTCGAGCACATGGAAGATATCCCATTTTTCGACAAGCTGAAACTAAGCAATGCGCCCGTGAAGGACATGCCTATGGTCACAAAGGCGTTCACCAAATTTTGCGAAACAATAGCAAAAAGGCATACAAGAGGCCTACTGTCATACCGATTACCTTTTAACCTACTGGACTACAATTGCATACCGAATGAGAGTTATTCATTAGAGGTTTATGAGTCATTGTACAACATCATTACTCTATACTTCTGGCTCAGCAACAGGTACCCAAACTACTTCATTGACATGGAATCTGCTAAAGATTTGAAGTATTTCTGTGAGATGATTATTTTCGAGAAACTTGATCGATTAAAGAAGAATCCTTACGCACATAAGCCCTTTGGTTCTACAAGAGGTCACCTCTCATCTTCGAGAAGAAGATTGCGTACATAATCTACGATATATCCTGTAAATAGAAACAGCTACACTGCTTGAAAGCCTTAACATGATACATTTCTGGTATGATGCCATTGTTGTGCCCTGCCGGGTTTATCGTTTCCTAACAGGCACGTCACTTATAACGAGGTGCCTGTCGTTTACCGCCCAAGCCGGTTTTTTCGCTGGAGAGTACGGTACTACTAGCCCACCACACGTTCGTGGCCAGGTTGATAGGCCACCGTTGAGCAAAGGGCAGTAAAATATATAAAAGAGGAACAAGCGCTTCCATTAAGAGCACTGCTAAGCCTACTCGTTTTCTAGTTCTCTGAAAAAAGGTAGCCTAAAACAAGCGCCATATCATATATATTTATACAGATTAGACGTACTCAAAATGTCTCAGAACGTTTACATTGTATCGACTGCCAGAACCCCAATTGGTTCATTCCAGGGTTCTCTATCCTCCAAGACAGCAGTGGAATTGGGTGCTGTTGCTTTAAAAGGCGCCTTGGCTAAGGTTCCAGAATTGGATGCATCCAAGGATTTTGACGAAATTATTTTTGGTAACGTTCTTTCTGCCAATTTGGGCCAAGCTCCGGCCAGACAAGTTGCTTTGGCTGCCGGTTTGAGTAATCATATCGTTGCAAGCACAGTTAACAAGGTCTGTGCATCCGCTATGAAGGCAATCATTTTGGGTGCTCAATCCATCAAATGTGGTAATGCTGATGTTGTCGTGGCTGGTGGTTGTGAATCTATGACTAACGCACCATACTACATGCCAGCAGCCCGTGCAGGTGCCAAATTTGGCCAAACTGTTCTTGTTGATGGTGTCGAAAGAGATGGGTTGAACGATGCGTACGATGGTCTAGCCATGGGTGTACACGCAGAAAAGTGTGCCCGTGATTGGGATATTACCAGAGAACAACAAGACAATTTTGCCATCGAATCCTACCAAAAATCTCAAAAATCTCAAAAGGAAGGTAAATTCGACAATGAAATTGTACCTGTTACCATTAAGGGATTTAGAGGTAAGCCTGATACTCAAGTCACGAAGGACGAGGAACCTGCTAGATTACACGTTGAAAAATTGAGATCTGCAAGGACTGTTTTCCAAAAAGAAAACGGTACTGTTACTGCCGCTAACGCTTCTCCAATCAACGATGGTGCTGCAGCCGTCATCTTGGTTTCCGAAAAAGTTTTGAAGGAAAAGAATTTGAAGCCTTTGGCTATTATCAAAGGTTGGGGTGAGGCCGCTCATCAACCAGCTGATTTTACATGGGCTCCATCTCTTGCAGTTCCAAAGGCTTTGAAACATGCTGGCATCGAAGACATCAATTCTGTTGATTACTTTGAATTCAATGAAGCCTTTTCGGTTGTCGGTTTGGTGAACACTAAGATTTTGAAGCTAGACCCATCTAAGGTTAATGTATATGGTGGTGCTGTTGCTCTAGGTCACCCATTGGGTTGTTCTGGTGCTAGAGTGGTTGTTACACTGCTATCCATCTTACAGCAAGAAGGAGGTAAGATCGGTGTTGCCGCCATTTGTAATGGTGGTGGTGGTGCTTCCTCTATTGTCATTGAAAAGATATGATTACGTTCTGCGATTTTCTCATAATCTTTTTCATAAAATACATAAATATATAAATGGCTTTATGTATAACAGGCATAATTTAAAGTTTTATTTGCAATTCATCGTTTTTCAGGTACTCAAACGCTGAGGTGTGCCTTTTGACTTACTTTTCCGCCTTGGCAAGCTGGCCGGGTGATACTTGCACAAGTTCCACTAATTACTGACATTTGTGGTATTAACTCGTTTGACTGCTCTACAATTGTAGGATGTTAATCAATGTCTTGGCTGCCTTCATTCTCTTCAGGCTCTATTAATTTTAACCGTTATAAGTTCCTTTTCTCCCTTGGAAGCAAACATCAACTGCCTTAAAATCTGGTGGCGAGGAAAGAGGAAATGGCATGTACTAATGATGGTCCTAATAAATATCCCGAAATTGTGAGTGTTAAGCACCTGTTCCAACATTCGGGATCCAAGCATGAATTTAGTGCTGGTAAACGATTTTCAAAATCCATTGGTAAAATATTCAAACGAAACTCTGCTTTGAAAACTTCTAGAACTGAAACGGCAAATCATAAAATGGAATTGAAAAAAAGAGAGGGTGTTACTTTATTGCCACCTGTCCCAGAATCATTATTACATAAACTCAATTCTTGGTTGGAAACTTTTTCTTCCACCAAGAACATGAAAATCGAAGAAAACAAAATTGTTATTAATGAAAAAGAGATTCGGGATTCAGTCTCTTACTACCCTGATAAGAATGGAGGAAGTGCTGTATTTTGTTACTTGCCCGACCTTGTGCTATATTATAAGCCGCCTATAAAAGTCACAGGCAAGCAATGTCCAATAAAGAGAAGTCCTTGGGAATCGATGGAAATCCAATATCAAAAGTTTATGTACCCCTTAGAAAGGTTGGAAAGACAGTTTGAGGAAGTTCCATTTAGGCCCTGGTATTTTGCAATGCGATTAAAGGAACTTTACAGATGCTGTGAAAGGTCTTTTACTAACGCGGCAAATAGAGGAAAGGCAAGGTTATTGCGGGGGAAGCAAAGGACGAAAAAATCGTATCATAAGACTGTCAACCTGGTATCAGCGAAGATTTCCACCCATTCAAATGCGCCGTCGCCGGGCTGAGAAACAAAAAAAGTGACTAAGTTCTGTCATTCTATCATTATTGTAATTAGTTATGTAGGACATATATATCCATAGTGATCTCCTTTTGATCAAAGAAGACACTGAAAAGTCGTAAGTTCGTAAAAAAAGTATGAAAATCGTTCCAGCCATTGCTTATAGCCATCCTAGTAGGATACTAGAAAAAAAACAAACCTCAAAGATAAAAAGAAAAGGTGAAGCTATTACCGAATTAGAACATAAGATAATACAGTGAGTATAAAGGTGAGACCTGCTCAATAATCTGGTAACCATTTCTCGTTTGGACCGTCTGTTAAAGTAGAAAAATTCATTTGTAAGCATAATAGCCTATTTCTTAATGTATCTTGTTGGAATTTGCAATCTTTGGAAGCACTAACGTCATCGATATCAGATTGGTAAGGTGTACTGTCCATTGAGGAAGTTAAAAAGGTACTATTATTGTGGTTGTTAGTGTATTCATACTTTTCCATACTTCCGTCACTATTATACGTTGATGGAATATCACTCTCCGGTTCAGCATCTTCCTCTTCTTGCTGCTGTTGTGCTTGTTCCTGGTTTTGTATTTGTTCTTGTTTTTGTTCCTGTTCTTGTTCTTGGACTTGCTGTTGTTGTTGTTGCTGTTGTTGTTGTTGTTCTTGGTCTGCAGAAAAATGTGATAAATCGCTCAAAAATAGGTTTTCATTCCTTATAATATGCGTCATGTAAACTTCGCTCGATAGGATTGGAACTTGAGACAAGGGCCCTTCCCTGGTGAAAGAAGTAAGAGGGGAAACTTCGGACATCAAAGTTTTCATGTCTATTCTTGTGTATGGATTTAGTTGTAGAATTTTCGTCAACACTGTGAACAGCTCATCTGATATAGGAAGGATTTTCTTCAGGACATTATTATCGTTAGCAAAATGATGAAATGTGTTATCCTCCTTCTGGTGAGCTTTTAACCATGGGTTTCTTATGCAAGTTAAATTAATTAGGATGATGCCTAGAGACCATATATCTCCTGTATCCGTAGGGAGGCTCGAACAGCATTCGTCGACGTGTATGCCGTTGGTGGTGGTATTCAAACAATACAATATTCTTTCTGGAGCCATATAATATGAACTGCCAACGCACACATTTGGAGCTAGATATTTAGATTTAGTGGAAAGCCCGAAATCGCAAAGATAAGCGTTGTCATTGCGATCCAGTAGGACATTTTCAGGTTTGATATCACAATGATATATACCGAGACGATGACAGTGATCTAATGCGGAGCAAAGCTGCAGAAAAACTTTCTTAATCAAAATACCATCATTTACAAAATGCTTATCGTCAACTATCGAGGTGAAAAGGTCCCTGTCGTAATAATCCATCACTATAAAAGTGGCAATAGAAGATTCTAAAACTTGGTGAATCTTCACGATATTGCCGTGAGACTGCACTCTTAGTTGGAAGGCAATCTCCCTGTAGTGTGGTAGCCTATTTAGTTCATTCTCAGTCAACTGTAATATCGAGTCTAGATCAACGGAAGGTAAGAACAATTTTTTTTGGAAACTTTTGAAAAAATGATACAGTTGCGTTTGCAGAAGAGTGGTTCGCGCCACTTGAGAGTTGTTGTTCAAACCGTTCTTATTATAAAACTCATCCATCGAGGAAGATTTGAAGACCGTTTTCACTGCATATTCACGGCTCGTCAGTATATCCACCACATGGAACACTAGTCCATACGCACCCGACCCTATTTGAGCCGTTATTCTGAAATTGTTCAGCAAGCAGTCTGACAGCATTTGTACACAAAATTTCTTGTCTGTGTTCTTATTTGATGTTTTCTTTTAAAGAGTTTTGTTTCCGCTAGGGCGATTTAAGTCAATAAGTAAATTTAACAATTTACTAAATATATTTTGTATAATATATAAGAATATACGCCTTAAGAATGTCCTCTCATGCGAAAAAGGTAGCAAGAGCATAAAAAGGAAAAAGAAAACGCTATAGTCATTTGTAGGCTCTTGTCTTTCTTCGTCTTCGTCCCGTGAGTGCGGACTCAGAAAACACCGCAATGATGTGGGTCCGGAATATCTATTGCACAGTTTTAGTAGGGTCACCGACATCGTTAAGGTTTGTGGTAGGAACAGAAGGTACTGCCGGCCCTGTATACTGCCCTTTTGTTCCGACCATTTCTTTTTTGCATTTGTCCCAAGATTCTCTCTCCCCACAAAATCTGCTCAAGTATCTGTCCAACGCGCTTTCTTCGGCTGATAGATAAGTTCCGATTTCGTGGGAAGCAAAAAAAATAAAAAAAAAAAAAAAAAAAAAAAAAGAGTCTGTCCGAGAAATGTCCCGGAAAACGTGGGTGTGCGGTGAGGAGATTGTACTTCCATCCCACATTCCTCGTGTTTGATTGGCTGCAAGCCACTTGATGCCTAGAAAAGAAACACCGCGTGGTGCATCTATGTCCATATCACGCGCGCTAAAACAGCATGTAGAGAGCGCGAGGGCGGCGTACTGCACCATTCTAATAGGAAATCCGGGATGAATGCCCTCTCCGGAAATACCTCCACTAAGCCTCAATGGAAAGTTGTTCCGCTCACGCGAACAGGTTTTTCCGGGGAGTCGAGAACTACAGTGACGTAAATACGACGACATCGCTAGAGCCAGCAGAAGCCTCCATACATTCAGACTAATTAGTTGACGGGCTTGAGCCAACTAGACATATTATGTAGGCACATATGCTCCAACCAATACATATGTGTACATAGAGTACAGCTCTTCGCAGCGCATCCGCTATCGTCCTCTTGACAGGTCCGGCTATTTATTATCCGCGGCATCCGCGGCCCAGCGCACAATAATAGATTACTTTGCAATGCAAGCGGTCTTGGCTGTTTGCTCTGAGGGTCCATCTTCGTTTATTTCTTTATTTACTAAATTAGTTATGATACTGCACTCAGGACGGGCCAAGAAAGCATGTAGCGTGAAGAGAAACTAATTATTAAGAAAAAAAAAAAAAAAAAAAAAAAAAAAAAAAGAAAAGGAAAAAGGAAAAAGATAACCCAATCATACAATCTTTACAGAAAGGGAGTACTGAGAAGAAGGCCAAAATACTGCAGAGCATACATACTACCGAGTGGATGGAATGTCTTTTTCATCTATCTTATCACAGGATATCACAGATGACATTACACCACCAGCGTATTCCGCCACCTTGGGGTCGAGAGAACAGATTGTTTTCAGAGCTTACCAAAATGAACCTTGGTTGGCTGGTACTGCTTCGAATCTTATCTTAGATAAAAAACTTGTTATTGTAGACAGAGAACTGTTGTTCCAGGTGTTGATGGTAGAGAATATCACCAAATCCAAGCTAACACAGATCGATGATATAAAAACCAAGCTGGATCCGAAAAAACAGAAAGTGGATAGACTACGATCAGGCGCGCAAGGAAATGGCGCTAAGAAGTACGAGGTCATCACTCAAGTGGACATGGAAGATGACGGGAATGTGGCGGATAACAACTGCGCCAAGGAAAATAATAGCAACAATAATAGCAGTGCCGCCAAGAATAAAGCAGTGTTTAAATTGACACTACAAAGTAAGTCGGGCGACGTTTTTTTTGCTATCAACTCGACTCCAATATCTTGGAGCTCTTGCATGCTGGGTTCTAAAATTGTGATACTGCCGGGAACTGTGTTCAATAGGGGCGTTTTCATATTGAAGGACTCACAAGTCATTTTTCTCGGCGGCATTAATAGAGTTTGGAATGAAAATAGAGATCAGAAATTTTGTGATTATTTGGAATCTAAATTACAACGTGACAAACAACTTGTAAATGGCGGCTCCAAGAAAAGGAAAGCCAATGATTAGCATATGCCTCTTCTTCTTAGAAGGGCGTTCTGCCCGTTATGTATACGTTAAATATTACATTATTTTCGCATTTTTGTATTTATATTCAGTGAAATATTAGGCTTGGTCGAGTAACATTTCCCATAGCTCGTCGGTTTCTTTGAAGTCGTGATGAACAATTGAGACAAGACAGTAGTCTTTATGCACTAGTCTTAGAAGAATATTGGCTGGGGTGTTCCTTGGAAATAACTTGGCCCACTCGGACCAGATACTAAACGCTTCATCTCTCCATGCCTTGAATGACTCTTCTTCAATGATTGTAGTCTGTTTGACCGGACTGTTGGGAAAAACACCCCATGTTACAACGCTAGAGCTGTGCGGGTCTAGGTTCGTTTCAAATGAACCAGATGAATCGCCCGCGTAATAACTGAATTTCCGACGCCCGTAATGGTCTAGCTTGGGTTTCAAAGTTGTTTCCCATTGCTGTCTATGAATAAACATTTCTACGAATGCCTTCTGATACAACCTCCCTTTCGCGGGCCCCCAGCCGAATATTTTATCACTACTCAATGTAGCATTTGTGGCAGGTTGCGATGCCAAAGTCAAATATCCGCGATAGTTTAGTTGGATTAGTTCTTCTTGTATTAACGCCGTTTCAGCTGATAAACCCAGGTCAGACCAGGGAATCGCATCCGTTGAACCTTCCAAATATTTTATAAAAATATCTTTTAAATCGCCAATTGTCTTTGGTATACCCCATAGTTCAAGCGCTTTGCTTTTGCTTACCTTGATGGATGGCCCATAACCGTCTATTTCACCATATGCGGGAGATCTGGAGTCACCAAATCTACCATTGGGGAACTCATCCCAAGTGGCATCACGACCCAAAGTTCCGTGACCTTTAGAAATAGATATTAAAGCCTTTTTAGATGGCATGGAACCATTCTCATTATTATAGCGTAAGCCTTTTTCAGTGACGATAGCCCTATTGAAAATCAACTTGGCCGAATCAAGACTTGAATGTCTTCTCCTTTTCCGGTTTGCTACAGTTTCTTCATTCGAATCATCCAACACAATATCCCCGTCAGCATCTTCTATTGGCACATTTTCTATGCTTCCTATTTCGCCACTGGTTTCATCTTCTCCCTCTTCTTCGCTAGATTCATTTACGATATGGGATAAGACGGGAGATTGCGAGACAATTTGAGCAATAGCCTTTTCCAAATTTAATGTATAGAAATGAAACCCTTTAATTCTACCAGATGTTCTTTGATATATTTCCTGAATCAATTCGATAAGAATGTCCACACCAATGGACTTCACGGCATTATCATCCGATTGGATTTCTGGGGGGAACCTACTCAGTATTGCAGGTGGAATAGATGCATGTGATAACTTTGCTGCTCTGTGGAAAAGCAGATAGGAGTTAATAGGCATCAACCCAGGGAAAAGGGGCAAATCTTGCGAAATCCGTTCCCGAAATAGCATTTCAAAAGTTAAGAATTTTTCAACGTCGTAAAACAGTTGTGTTATCACAAAATCGGCCCCAGCTTCAACTTTTTCTTTTAAATATACCAAATCCTTCAATGGGTCTTGCTCGTGACCTTCTGCTTCACCTTCACAATGACCTTCTGGATATGCTGCAACACCGACGCAGAACTTGTCTCCGTAGCTTTGCTTGATATAACGAACTAAATCAACCGCATATTTAAAAGGTGATTCGTTCGATTGAGAATCTAGCCAATCTTCCCCAATAGGTGGGTCACCTCGAAGAGCCAAAATATTCCTGATTCCTGCATTATAACATCTATCCAGCGCATCATCAATGATGGCTTTGTCTGTGTTTGTACAGGTCAAATGCATACAAACTGGTATATTTAGTGTCTGCTGTGCCAAGGAAGCTAATGCCAGAGTCTTTTCCGCAGTAGTACCACCTGCTCCCCAAGTAACCGTGATAAACAGTGGATCTAAAGCAGTCATACGATGCATACGTTCCATCAAATTTCTCGTCCCTAATTCAGTCTTTGGAGGGAAGAATTCTAACGATATAAAAGGGGAAGCCCTCGCATGATATAAATCTCTGATGGACATGTTTAAAAAATGTAATCAACCTGTCCCGTCCAACACGCTTCAAAAAATGTACGAACTTGAAACAAAATAGATGATGTGAGAGCTTAAGTCCCTCTTCCAATGTAACCAACAACCTGAAGTGTTCTCTGTTTGCCTTTATTTTGCGACTTTTCTTCATCATTGAAGTTAGAAAAAGCTTTACTCGCTTATCTCCTGGAGTAAGCTATAGCCACAGTCAATATCGCGTCTAATGAAAAAAAAAAGTCGGGACGAGTAAACTTTTGTCTGCGTGGCGCATAGGAGAGGAGAGAGCACAGGTGTACTGGAGGGTTCAGGACGTTGGTAGAGCATTTGCTAAATGTGTAAAAATAATATTGCACTATCCTGTTGAAAATATCTTTCCAGATGTCTCAGTTATTTTATCAGGGCGACTCTGATGATGAGCTCCAGGAGGAACTTACGAGGCAGACAACTCAAGCATCTCAAAGTTCTAAAATTAAAAATGAAGATGAACCCGACGACTCCAATCATCTTAATGAGGTGGAAAATGAAGATAGCAAAGTTTTAGATGACGATGCAGTGTTATACCCTCTTATACCTAATGAGCCAGATGACATAGAAACGTCTAAGCCCAATATTAACGATATTAGGCCAGTTGATATTCAATTGACTTTACCATTGCCGTTTCAGCAAAAAGTGGTAGAGAATTCATTAATTACTGAAGATGCATTAATCATAATGGGGAAAGGACTAGGATTGCTTGATATTGTGGCCAATTTATTGCATGTTTTAGCTACACCAACATCCATTAACGGACAACTAAAGCGAGCGCTCGTCCTAGTGTTGAATGCAAAACCTATAGATAATGTAAGAATCAGGGAGGCCTTAGAAGAGCTGTCATGGTTCTCTAATACTGGGAAGGACGAAGACGATGCTGCTGTCGAGAGCGATGATGAACTTTTTGAAAGGCCTTTTAACGTAGTTACCGCGGACTCGCTGAGCATCGAAAAGAGAAGAAAGCTATATATTTCTGGCGGAATCTTGAGCATTACTTCTAGGATTCTCATTGTGGATCTCTTATCCGGCATTGTTCACCCAAATAGGGTTACGGGTATGCTGGTATTGAATGCAGACTCACTTCGACATAATTCGAATGAATCGTTTATATTAGAGATTTACAGGTCTAAAAATACTTGGGGTTTTATTAAAGCCTTTTCTGAAGCACCAGAGACGTTTGTCATGGAATTTTCACCCCTCAGGACGAAAATGAAAGAATTACGGCTAAAGAACGTTTTGCTATGGCCGAGGTTCAGGGTAGAGGTCTCTTCCTGTTTGAATGCCACTAATAAGACGTCACACAATAAAGTCATTGAAGTCAAGGTCTCCTTAACAAATTCCATGTCTCAGATACAGTTTGGCTTGATGGAATGTTTGAAAAAATGTATTGCTGAGTTAAGCAGAAAAAATCCTGAACTAGCTCTGGACTGGTGGAATATGGAAAATGTCCTGGATATAAACTTTATCAGGTCAATTGACTCGGTGATGGTGCCGAACTGGCACCGAATTTCTTATGAATCAAAACAACTGGTTAAGGATATAAGATTCCTACGCCACCTTTTAAAGATGCTCGTAACTTCAGACGCAGTTGACTTTTTTGGAGAGATTCAATTAAGTTTGGATGCCAATAAACCGTCAGTATCCCGAAAATACAGCGAATCACCGTGGCTATTGGTCGATGAGGCACAATTAGTCATATCGTATGCGAAGAAAAGAATATTTTACAAAAATGAATATACTTTAGAAGAAAATCCAAAATGGGAACAACTTATTTATATATTACATGATATTTCACATGAGAGAATGACCAATCACCTTCAGGGGCCTACTTTAGTTGCCTGTTCCGACAATCTTACATGTTTAGAACTAGCAAAGGTCTTGAATGCCTCAAACAGAAAAAGAGGAGTACGTCAAGTGCTTCTGAATAAATTGAAATGGTACAGAAAACAGAGGGAGGAAACGAAAAAATTGGTCAAAGAAGTGCAAAGTCAGGACACTTTTCCAGAGAATGCAACATTAAATGTAAGCTCGACATTTTCCAAAGAACAAGTGACCACGAAAAGAAGAAGGACAAGAGGTGCTTCACAAGTTGCGGCCGTTGAAAAGCTAAGGAATGCAGGTACCAATGTAGATATGGAGGTGGTTTTTGAGGATCATAAGTTATCTGAAGAAATTAAGAAGGGAAGCGGTGATGATTTGGATGATGGTCAGGAAGAAAATGCCGCAAACGATTCAAAGATTTTTGAAATACAAGAACAGGAAAATGAAATCCTTATCGATGATGGGGATGCTGAATTTGACAACGGAGAATTAGAGTATGTGGGCGACCTTCCGCAGCACATCACAACTCATTTCAATAAAGATTTATGGGCAGAACATTGCAACGAGTATGAATATGTTGATCGTCAGGACGAAATTTTAATCTCTACGTTTAAAAGTCTAAATGACAATTGCTCATTGCAGGAGATGATGCCCTCTTACATTATAATGTTTGAACCAGATATATCGTTTATCAGGCAGATTGAAGTTTATAAGGCCATAGTGAAGGATTTGCAACCAAAAGTATACTTCATGTACTACGGTGAAAGTATTGAAGAGCAAAGTCATTTGACTGCTATCAAGAGAGAAAAAGATGCTTTCACAAAGTTGATTAGAGAGAATGCAAGTCTGTCCCATCACTTTGAAACGAATGAAGATCTTTCTCACTACAAAAATTTAGCTGAAAGGAAGTTGAAGCTTTCAAAATTACGAAAATCTAATACCAGAAATGCGGGTGGGCAGCAGGGATTCCATAATCTTACTCAGGATGTCGTCATTGTGGATACATGTGAGTTTAATGCCTCATTACCAGGCTTACTCTACCGATATGGCATAAGGGTTATTCCTTGTATGTTGACAGTCGGCGATTATGTGATAACTCCTGATATTTGTCTCGAAAGAAAATCGATTTCTGACTTAATTGGGTCATTACAGAATAACAGATTAGCCAACCAATGTAAAAAAATGTTAAAATACTATGCATATCCGACACTATTGATTGAGTTTGATGAAGGACAGTCGTTTTCTTTAGAACCTTTTAGTGAACGTAGAAATTATAAGAATAAAGACATATCAACTGTTCATCCTATATCAAGCAAGTTATCCCAGGATGAAATTCAGCTAAAACTAGCCAAATTAGTATTGCGGTTTCCCACTTTAAAGATTATATGGTCTTCCTCACCCCTGCAAACTGTAAATATAATTCTAGAGTTGAAATTGGGACGTGAGCAACCTGACCCTAGTAATGCAGTTATATTGGGAACGAATAAAGTTAGATCGGATTTTAATAGCACTGCAAAGGGCCTGAAGGATGGTGATAACGAGTCTAAATTCAAGAGACTGTTGAATGTTCCTGGAGTGTCAAAAATTGATTATTTCAATCTCCGCAAAAAGATCAAGAGCTTCAATAAGCTTCAAAAGCTTTCATGGAATGAGATTAATGAACTTATTAATGACGAAGATTTGACGGATAGAATATACTACTTCTTGAGAACAGAAAAAGAAGAACAAGAACAAGAGTCAACAGATGAAAATCTTGAATCTCCTGGTAAGACCACTGATGATAACGCTTTACATGATCATCATAATGATGTTCCTGAAGCACCTGTGTAAAATATTGTTTAATTTAACGAACCCTGTTAAAACATCAGTATAAAATGCGATTAACTATAGTGAAAATAACAATATTCATTTGGTGACTTCGACCGTATATGTTATAAGTTAGACATGCTCTTTGAATCTTTTACTTTGATATTTTATTCCGCATATATATTCTTTTTTCGCGTTCATAGTTTATTCACTCAAATTTTTCATATCATCCGCAATTCATCTTCCACTTTTTAGCAGTAAAAATGACCAAATGAAGTTCATTTATTTTTGATTTTTTAACCGTATTTGGTGGAATCTGAGCGTGGCATTAGTGAATCATTTTAAGCCAAATTACCCGTGATTTTTTCTTAGAAGCGCACAATCATATTCATTATTAATAAATGCTTCAAATTCATCCTCTTGAATAAGGTCCAGAAATA
>OCVT010000468.1_pt1 | contig 16253 bp, 9 predicted proteins | sample 1539111 | NCBI WGS metagenome assembly OCVT01 (sample SAMEA3991482, study PRJEB22521) | metagenome | biome: anthropogenic terrestrial biome; feature: sewage plant; material: raw primary sludge | place: Sweden | collected 2012-09-26 | reverse complement strand
CCCATAGGAAGATTAGCCTCGAAATTACGCATCTTGATTTCAGTCTTCACTGTTGGATTGCGCTGCACACGAGATACACTGACAAGATTCATCAGGTAAGTTGTAAGTTCTGCCAATTCAGGAATCTGACTCTGAATGAACAGGGTACACTTTGCTGGATCAAGTCCGGCAGACAAGTAGTCAAGAGCAACTTCAATAATATTCTGGCGAATCTTCTCGGGATTATCAGCGTTGTCTGTCAGTGCCTGAACATCAGCCATAAACACAAACATGCGCTCAAAATCACCCGAATCCTGAAGTTGTACTCTACGACGGAGACTGCCTACATAATGTCCAAGATGGAGCTTTCCTGTAGGACGGTCACCGGTTAGTATTATTTTTCCCATTTTAGAAATCTGCAGTTTTTGGAGTACGAGGGAAAGGAATCACATCACGGATGTTCTGCATTCCTGTAACAAATAGAATAAGACGTTCGAAACCCAATCCGAAACCAGCATGAGGGCAACTTCCATACTTACGAGTATCAAGATACCACCACATATCCTTCATAGGAATCTGTCTGCGCTCTATTTCACTTACTAACTTATCATAGCTTTCCTCACGTACAGAACCACCGATTATTTCACCAATCTGTGGGAAAAGAACGTCAGTGCCCTGAACAGTATTATCGTCCTCATTAATTTTCATATAGAACGCCTTGATATCCTTAGGATAATCTGTCATGATGACAGGCTTTTTGAAATGCTGTTCTACAAGAAAACGCTCATGTTCACTCGCAAGGTCGACACCCCAAGAAACTGGATTTTCAAACTTTTGACCATTAGCTACGGCCTCTTCAAGAATCTTTATACCATCTGTATATGGAAGACGAACAAAGTCCTGCTTCAACACATCCTCAAGTCTTTCGATAAGTCCCTTATCGATCATCTTATTTAGAAATGCCAAATCGTCCTTGCAATTATCCAGAGCCCAACGTATACAATACTTGATGAAATCTTCCTCAAGATCCATAAGTCCTTCCTTTTCAAGAAAAGCGACCTCTGGCTCAATCATCCAGAACTCTGCCAAGTGACGAGGAGTATTACTGTTTTCTGCACGGAATGTAGGACCGAATGTATAGATTGAACCCAAAGCCGTTGCACCAAGTTCACCTTCGAGCTGACCAGATACTGTTAATGAAGTCGTCTTACCGAAGAAGTCATCATCATATTTGATTTTGCCATCAGCGTCTTTCTCAAGATTGTAGAGATTCTTTGTAGTAACCTGGAACATTTCACCAGCACCCTCACAATCACTTGCTGTGATAAGAGGAGTGTTGAAATAGAAGAATCCATGATCATGGAAATATTTATGTACGGCGATTGCCATATTATGACGAATTCTGAACACTGCGCCAAATGTATTTGTACGCAGACGCAAATGAGCATACTTGCGCATATACTCAAAACTCTGTCCCTTCTTCTGCATTGGATAGTCTGAAGGGCAAAGACCATAGATTTCTATGTTCTTACATTGAACCTCTACAGTCTGTCCGGCACCTTGACTCTCCACGACAATGCCATCAACACCGATGCAGGCACCTGTAGTGATGCTTTTTAGTTGCTCTTCATCCATTATAGATGGATCTACAACTATCTGAATATTGTTAATGGTAGAACCGTCGTTGAGTGCAATGAAATCAACAGCTTTGCTACTACGATGAGAGCGAACCCATCCTTTAACGTTAATGTCTTTGCCATATTCGATGCTTTTAAGGGCATCGATAACTTTTGTTCTTTTCATTTAAATTTTGTTCTATTATTCAAACATACCACTACGTAGCATTTCAACTTCCTGTTCTGTAAGGAAGCGCCAATCACCACGACGTAAGTTTTTCTTTGTTAGACCAGCAAACTGTACACGATCAAGTTTAACAACGCGATAGCCTAGGCTCTCGAAAATACGACGTACGATACGATTCTTACCACTGTGTATTTCGATACCTACCTGACTCTTGTCACTATCGTCAGCATATTCTATTGCATCTGCATGAATCTCTCCATCTTCAAGTTCTATACCGTCTACAACCTTCTGTAGATCCAGTTCGGTTACGTTCTTGTCAAGATAAGCGTGATAAACTTTCTTCTTAAGGAACTTAGGATGAGTTAACTTACTAGCTAAGTCACCATCATTTGTAAGAAGAAGAACACCAGTGGTGTTTCTATCAAGACGACCTACAGGATATATTCGCTCAGGACAAGCATCCTTTACCAAGTCCATTACAGTTTTGCGTTGCTGTGGATCATCGCTTGTTGTAACATAATCCTTTGGTTTGTTAAGAATTACGTAAACCTTCTTTTCAAGAGAAACAGCCTGCTCATGGAATTTAACCTCATCAGCACGCAATACCTTTGTTCCGAGTTCTGTAACGGCCACACCATTTACGGTAACAACACCTGCCTGGATAAATTCATCAGCCTCACGACGTGAGCAAACTCCAGCATTGGCAAGGAACTTGTTAAGACGAATTGGCTCGTTAGGGTCGATATTCTCTTCCTTATACTCAATACGTTTCTTAAGACTGTACTTTGCATTTGGATCATAATCATCTGTACGAGGGCGATAGCCACCTTGCTGACCATAACCACCCTGCTGGCCATAACCACCACGGTTGTTATTATATCCTCCACGGTTGTTGTAACCACCCTGCTGGCCATAACCACCACGGTTGTTATTGTATCCACCACGATTGTTGTTGTAACCACCTTGCTGACGTGGCTGATAACCACCTTGCTGGCGTGGTTGATAACCACCTTGCTGGCGTGGCTGATAACCACCTTGATTATCATCATTATTGTAACGAGGACGATAGCCACCTTGATTATCATCATTATTGTAACGAGGGCGATAGCCGCCTTGATTATCATCGTTATTGTAACGAGGACGGTAACCACCCTGATTATCATCATTATTATTGTAACGAGGACGATAGCCACCACCTTGCTGAGGACGATTATAACCACCACGGTTGTAACCGCCTTGGTTGTCATCGTTGTTATAACGTGGGCGATAGCCACCACCCTGCGGACGTGGTTGATAACTGCGCTGTGGACGATCTCCACTTGGCATACGATTACCTGGCAGAGCTGAACCAAAGCCTTCAGGGCGGAAACCACTATCATTGCTATAACTACGATCATTGTTATAACTGCGATCGTTGCGCTCTGAGCTATAAGTGCGCTGACTGTGAATACGTGGACGCTGTGTGCGACTTCCAGTTTCATGATAATTGTTGGAATAATTTCCTGATGTTCGTGAGTAGCCCTCACGGGTGCCCTCATTCTGTTCTGTTGACAGATTCTGAGATTTGTTTTCTAATTCTGAATCCATTTTCTAAAAAATTTAGTTAGCCTCGCGGCCTGGTTATTATTTTCAAATTAATAATTAAAATCTTATAAATCTACACTTGGTTTTTAAATACCAGTATAGTTATGTGGAGTAATAGCCATTAGTTCGGCCTTTACACTTTCACTGACATTCAATCCATTGATAAACTCATGGATAGTTTGCTCAGTCATCTTAGCATTTGTACGCGTAAGTGATTTCAAAGCCTCATAAGGATGTGGATAAGCCTCACGGCGAAGTATCGTCTGAATAGCCTCAGCCACGACAGCCCAAGTGTTGTCCAAATCTTCAGCTATCTTGTCTTCATTCAGGATGAGCTTGCGCAATCCTTTCAATGTACTTTGAATCGCAATGATACCATGTCCCAATGGAACTCCAATATTACGCAACACCGTGCTATCGGTAAGATCTCGCTGTAATCTGCTAACTGGAAGTTTCTGAGCAAGGAACTGAAGTATTGCATTAGCAATTCCAAGGTTACCTTCACTATTTTCGTAGTCAATTGGATTAACCTTATGTGGCATTGCACTTGAACCAACCTCTCCTGCCTTGATTTTCTGCTTGAAATATTCCATTGAAATATACATCCAGAAATCACGATCCAAGTCAATGATTATTGTATTTATTCGGCGAATAGCATCAAAAATAGCACCAAGATAGTCATAATTGCTAATCTGAGTTGTCCATTGTTCACGCTCCAAGCCTAATTTATCGCTAACAAACTTGTTACCAAATGCTTTCCAATCATATTCAGGATAAGCAACATGGTGGGCATTGTAGTTGCCTGTTGCACCACCAAATTTAGCGGTAATCTTACAATCCTTCAAACTGTTAAGTTGTTCGGTAAGACGATATACATAGACCATAATTTCCTTACCCAATCGTGTAGGGGAAGCAGGCTGTCCGTGTGTCTTAGCAAGCATTGGAACATCTTTCCATTCGTCAGCATATTGTTGTAATACGCTAATAAGTTCTTCTACCTGAGGATAATATACATCTTGTAAAGCTTCCTTAACAGTAAGAGGAACACTGGTATTGTTGATATCCTGAGAAGTCAATCCGAAATGTATGAATTCCTTGTAGGCATCCAAGCCGCCAATCTTATCAAATTCTTCCTTAATGAAATACTCAACAGCCTTTACATCATGGTTGGTTATTTTCTCTATGTCCTTTACACGAGCCGCACATGTCTCATCAAAGTTGCGATAGATATCACGAAGTCGCTCAAAAATAGAGTTATCAAATGACGCAAGCTGCGGCAAAGGCAACTCACACAAAGTGATAAAATATTCGATTTCTACACGTACGCGATAACGTATCAAAGCATACTCTGAAAAATAGTTTGCCAGCGGTTCTGTTTTACCTCTATAACGACCATCGATAGGTGATATGGCAGTCAATAAATCAAGATTCATAACTATATTACGTAATAATATTATAATAATGTTGCAAAGATAAAGATTTTATGCGAGACAAGACAACTACAAAATGATAAATATCATTAAAAAAGGCGGTTCTTGGATTATTTAAATGATTAACATTAAATACAAATTAGACATAAACAAAAAAAGACTTAGGAATATCCTAAGTCTTGTAGTGGGCGTTGACGGATTCGAACCGCCGACCCTCTGCTTGTAAGGCAGATGCTCTAAACCAGCTGAGCTAAACGCCCCTAACTTTTGTTAAGCGAATGCAAAAGTATAGATATTTTTTTAAAGTACCAAATAACACTGGTTCTTTTTGCATTTTTTAATATTTATCACAGCTTAACAAAAAAAATCCTTGCAATCTCAAAAGACTACAAGGAAACTTATCTAGTGGGCGTTGACGGATTCGAACCGCCGACCCTCTGCTTGTAAGGCAGATGCTCTAAACCAGCTGAGCTAAACGCCCTTACTTCTGTAAGGTGAGTGCAAAAGTAACACTATTTTTTTATAACGCCAAATATTAATCATGTTTTTCTTAAAATTATATCACATAATAACAAGACCGTCAACACCTATAATTTATAAGCACTAAGCAACAGACATTAACCTAGCGTGGCAGCTTATCAAGGCTTATATCATTGGAAATCAGCAACATTACTAACATTACAAGACTATTACCAGTCTACGACATCCCTGATTTGACTAATGTCAAGAAATAGGCATAATTCATAAAAATGGAATATATTTGTATTTCAAATGTCAAATAACAGCAGTATCTTTGCATCGTAAATAGAGAGATACAGATAATAAAAGGATAACAAACGTGGGAGCAAAGTTACACCCACAAAATTTATGAAAGGAAAAAAGACATGATTACATTAATGATTGCATTGGCGATTGTAATCGCCGTTGTTGCTCAAGCAGTAAACGTGAACAACAAGATCCAAATGGGAAAATAAATTCCCTTTGGAGTTTTTGAGACAAAGAAAGTAATAATCACTAAATTAGAGAGAAAGGAAAAAAATTATGAGAAAGATTGTAGAGAACATTAAAAAAGCGATAACAAAATTCATTAGAGGATACATGAACTGTATGAAACTATATGGAGAAGCTCTCCTTCGCGGAGGCTCATGCGGATGCGTTTAATATAGAATTAAAAATAGGCTTTAAATAAGAAAGGGCTGCAAACCGAATTTGATTCGGTGTTGCAGCCCCTTTTATTTTTATGACTATTATTTTATTCTGTAATCTGAACCGTTGCACGACGATTGAATTCAATAGGCTTAAGAGTTTCAGATCCACCGAATACGGCTATATTAATCTTGCTGCGAGAAACGCCCATCTGTACAAGTTGGTCTACAACAGTATTAGCACGCTTAAGAGAAAGTGACTTATTAATTTCAGGTGTGCCTGTTGCAGAATCAGCATAACCTGTAACAAGAATGTTAGAGCTATTCTCTATTGCATATTTTGCAAGAGCACGAACATTTACCAAATCCTTCAAAGAAGATATATCAATCTTACCTATATTGAAGAATATAGAAATAGGAGTTGTAACAAACTCTTTTACGCTCTTAATTTCGGTAACCTTAACAGTTGTAGTATCTTTCTTTGCATTATCCTTGCGAAGTTGTTCATTCTCACTTGTCAAGTCAGCCAACTGAGCATTTAGAGCGTCAAGCTGTGACTGAGACATTGAGTTGATGGCATCTGCGTCAAGAGACTTGCTCCACATAGCCTTACCTAAGTTGAAGGTGACACCAACTTCGGCATAGAGATTATTATCTTTGGCATTCCATCCACGGCTGTTATTCTTTCCGCCAGTCTGTACACCGTCAAAATCATTTTCCAATCTGTTATATCCTAGCTCAGTATAGACACTCATCTTATTACAAATCTTCCAAGATGAATTAATACCAGCACTTAGCTGCATAGCAAAAAGATTTGAAGTGCAGTTACGTGAAATACCACCACCAACAAACGGAGTTAGATTCCAAACACGATTTGGGTTATATCCATAAAGCATATTACTCAAGTTGAACATAATATGTTCATTAAGCATCCAATAATTAAACTTATTTGAAGAGACCTGTGGACCAACCTGCTTAGCTTTCCACATCTGTAATTTTGTACGCAATCCGATACTTGGAGTAAACCATTTACCAACAGCAATGGCACCACCGAAAGTTGTGCGTTCACTATCAAACAATCCATAGCTATCGCCACTTTTCAATCCAAGCCCATGTTCCTGGTTTGAAATCCAAGAGTTGTAATCACCACCTAGTTGTACAAACCAGTTACTCCAAAACGAATTAGTTGAAATGCTATGCTTTAATACAGGTTCTGTCTCCTGTGAAAAAGAAGCCAAGGAACATCCTACTAAGGCTAAAGTCATTAATAATTTTTTCATAAGCCGTATTATTTGTAATTAATAAGTTTACATGGCAAAGATAATATAATTTCTATATAATTATATCTTTTTTATCAAAAGTTTTACAATTTATGAAAAAACGTTCTATCCCAACAAATGTTCTATCTCACTCTGTTTCAATATACATAGGATATTTTTACCGTCAGGAGTATAGTTCGGATTTGACGAGGCAAAGAGACTATTGAATATATTTTCCATTTCATCATTGCTCAACACCTGTCCAAAAGGTATTGACGCATTACGCGCAAGAGTCAAAGCTAAAGAACGGTTTGTTTCCTCTGTTATATCACCGGCCCTTTCCTGTGCCGACACAATAATATCGTGTACAAGTTCAACGACCTTTAATCCCTCTATACCTGAAGGGATTGCATTTATTGCATAACTTCCACCACCAAGAGCTGTAATCTCAAAACCGAGTTTAACCATTTCAGGTTCTATCTTATTAAAGGTAACATCTTCTGTTGCTGAAAGATGAATACTTTCTGGAAATAAGATTTTCTGTGATGGTACGTCCTTATTTTTCATCTGCTCAAGATATTTATCATAGAGTATTCTCACATGAGCACGATGCTGGTCGACAATCATAAGACCAGACTTTACAGCTGTCATGATATAACAACCCTTATACTGATAATGCGCAGGTGATTTCTCGGCTATAATATTTTCAGTTGGAGCATTATCCTGATCTTGAGAAGGCTGCGTCATCTTTGATGTGAAAAGATCAGTATCCTGACTAGCCTGACTTTTCAACCCATTGTAAAGGCTTTCCCATTTGTCAACCGACTTTGTCTGCGGCTGCGCACTGATGCCAGTATTAAAAGGATTATATGTTGGATTGAACTGCACTTTAGGAGCAGCTACATTATTTTCTGGATTATAAACAGGAATATCCGGACGCCCCTGAGTATCAAAATCAATAGAGGGGACATCATTAAACATGCCTACAGACTCTCTTACAGATGCTGAAAGAATTTGCCATATAGCCTGCTCATTCTCAAACTTAATTTCAGTCTTTGTAGGATGAATATTAACATCAATGTCCTCTGCATTAATATCAAAGTAAATGAAATAAGGCACTTGTTCACTCATTGGAACCAAACGGTCAAAAGCATTCATAACAGCCTTGCTGAAATAAGGATGCTTCATGTATCTGCCATTGACGAAAAAATACTGATGTGCTCCCTTTTTACGTGCAGACTCCGGTTTACCAACATATCCTGCTATCTTGCACATTGAAGTATCAACCTTTACTGAAAGCAAATCCTGATTAAGGCGTTTACCGAATATATCAATGATACGCTGGCGCAATACCCCAGCCTTGAGATTAAACATTTCAGTACCATTGCTATGCAATGTGAAAGATATGTCTGGGTAAACCAATGCTATGCGCTCAAAAGCCGTTATAATATTATTGAGTTCCGTGGAGTTTGATTTAAGGAACTTACGGCGTGCAGGAACATTATAGAACAAATTTTCTATCGAAAAATTACTTCCCACAGGACATGAACATGGTTCCTGACCAGTAAACTTACTACCAGAAATAGACAGAAGGGTACCGATTTCATCTGAAGCTTGACGAGTCTTCAACTCTATCTGCGCTACTGCAGCAACAGAAGCTAAAGCCTCACCACGAAAGCCCATTGTATGAAGAGAGAATAAGTCCTCTGCACTACGAATCTTTGACGTAGCGTGACGTTCAAAAGATAATCTGGCATCAGTTTCAGACATACCTTTGCCATCATCAATCACCTGTATTGAAGTTCTTCCGGCGTCAACGACAAGAACATTAATATTCTTAGCTCCGGCGTCAACAGCATTTTCGACCAGTTCCTTAATAACAGAAGCTGGACGCTGAATAACCTCACCAGCAGCAATTTGATTGGCTACTGAATCTGGCAACAACTGTATTATATCACTCATAGAATGTCGTTAAAGTAAAAATATATTAAAAAGACAAAACAGCACAAGAAGGAAAACAAGCATCACCATATAGGCAACATCATTTAATATTCCTTTCTTCGTGCATGATGAGATGAATGTGCATTGCTTAAGAGAACACCTTATATAACTTTTCTTTTTCAATACTGCATGAGAACAATTCCAAAGCCGCCACTAACAGACTATGATACCTATTGAGTTGCTTGAATAAACTATTTCTCAGTATTGTCTATCTGCTGTAACGGTGCACTTTTGCGACTTAACGGTTTCAACTTATTATTGTCACCTTTTCCTCGCCATAAGAAAACATCATCTGGACCTGTAGGACGCAAGTTATCAAACCATGCGAATTCAGGAAGTTTGTATTTATTTGGCGGAATCTGAGTCATTGGATACATGACACTTTCATTCTTCGGAGTCCATATTTTTTGCAGTTTTCTTTCTGGAGAAATATAAAGCTTCATTGTATCTGTCTCAGTATAAACTAATCCTTGAAGTGTGGAATCCTTATCATCGACAGGATAATATATTGTCTTCACATTTCCGAAAGCGACCACTCTACGTACGTTTCCTTTTACAAAATAAGTTGTGATCTCCTTACTTGACAGTTGATTATAATGTTTCTTGTCAGGCATTAGTTCTATACTGAGTGCCTGACCGACTACATGTGCCTCACGTACAGTACTATCTTGCAAATATACTTTTATTACTTCACCCAATATCTGTCGGTCGGTATTCCACGCAATAGGATCTTTATACATGGTCATACATGAATCTTTGGAATTGTAAACAAGAGAATCACATATAGCCTGAACATCATTGCGAAATACCTTTGCATGCTTAAAGCAATGTACCTTGCGATATACAGAATCAGTATTTATATTAAATGTATAGATTTTCATTGAGTCAGCATGCATGTAAAGAGTATCCTTTTGGGAATATTCTTTTGCCAACGCATGGCCAGTAGCCCATCCACGACCGGTCTTCTCATTATATACAAGACGATGACCTAAAAGTTGGTTTTTGTTTTTTTTGTCTACATATATCGCATTGCCATATCCACGTGCGAGTCCGATTTTCTTATTATAGAAAAGGCTATCTCCTGTAATTTCTTTATTCTTGTCGGTAACAGTTGAACGACTATACATCTCTGCCTTATCGGTCATACTGTTGAAATATCCATCCGTAGTATTTATGACACTACCTTTTTGAATAATCTTACTTGGACCTACCACATGCGCGATAGACTTCTTTGTATCATAATGCAATTCATCTGTGGTGATAATACGATTAGTGCTATGCATCCTCACATTATACCAAAATACAGCCTCACGAGTTTGTGTATTATAATCTCCCCAGTCTGAAGACAAGCGATCTTTTCCGTCAACAAGACGACCACCCTCAAAGAAATAAGCATAGTTATTAAAACGGTCGAAATCAAGACTATCCGTATAAAGAACCTTACTCCCATGATGAAGGACCACATTGTTTCGAGCCTCTAATAATTGGCGCATACCATCATAAGAAGCACGTTTCGCAACCAATGATAGTTCACGTCCCTGAACATAGCGCACATGTCCAAAAGCCTTTACAGAATTAGATTCCTGAAAAAAATATGCACTGTCGCACCAAAGGCTTGCACCTTGATGAGTAAAATGCACATGCCCTTTTACAATTTGCGCATCAGGGTTAGGCCCAAATTGATCAAATTTCAGGATATCTGCATGAATAAGATACACCCTGTCATCCATATTCACGCGCTTTCCCTTACGACCAGCAGCACCGATAGTTTGGAACATGCTTAGTCCAAACAGGCACAAAATCGCCGGAACGACGATTCTATGCCCTAAGATATATCGTATTATATTGCTAAACTTCATTTATTTAACCCATCCTTGATATTCAAAATCACAATCCTTATATCGTGGATTCATGCGGACATAAGTCTGCTTAATCTTATTTACAACCCAATTGTGGAGTTTCTTCTCACGTTCCTTAGCCTCAACGACATCTTGCATGGTCTGGAAGTCTTCAGTTATCTTAGCACGATGACCTTCTACCCTACTTTTCAGTTTAACGATAGCAACAACCGTCTTTCCTTTTGCATTTATCATCTTGAAAGGAGTTGAAACCTCACCAACTTTCATTGTGTCAACAACGCCTGCTACCTCTGTAGAAAGATTCTTCATCTGAAACTTAGAAGTTACCTTACCAGTCTGATTGTCGCTATATGCCATGAGTCCATGGTTATTGCGAGTATCCTTATCTTCTGAAAGATATGAACATGCCTCTTCGAAAGTAAATTTCTTAGTCTTAATATCATTATTTATTGAGTCCAAACGGCCTATTGCCTGATTGATTTCCTTATCAGAAACTTTTGGCTTCAGAAGTATATGTCTTACCTTTATCTTGTCACCTCGTTTGTCGATAAGTTGGATAATATGATAACCAAACTCAGACTCTACAATTTTTGAAACTTTCTTAGGATCAGTAAGATTAAAAGCTACATTTGCAAAAGCTGGATCCAAAGTTCCACGACCAGTATAATCCATCTCTCCACCCTGTCGTGCAGAACCTGGATCTTCAGAATATAAACGCGCTAGAGTTGCAAAAGATGTTTCATTTTTTGCAACGCGGTCTGTGAAACTGCGAAGTTGGTCTTTTACCCTGTTTATTTCTGATAGAGGAATACGTGGCTGGCGAACAAGTATCTCTACCTCAACCTCTGTAGGAACAAAAGGAATACTGTCTTGGGGTAAATCCTTGAAATATTTACGTACGTCAGACGGTGTTACTGATATATTCTCAACAAGTTTACGACGCATCTTTTCTATGAGCTGACGATTTTTAAAATCATCATGCAAGTCTGAACGCATCTGACTTACAGTCTTGCCTTGATATTCTTCAAGCTTCTCACGTGAACCAGCTGAACTAATCCAGAAATTAATCTGTTGATCTACACTACTAGCGATATCTGATTCTGTCACTTCTAAAGAGTCTATCTCAGCTTGATGAAGATACAATTTCTGTACAGCAAGTTGTTCTGGAATAGTACAGTCAGGATTACCTCCCCACTTAACACCCTCCATTTCACCTTGCAAACGCATCTGCTCTACATCAGACTTCAAAATAGGTTCATCACCTACAACCCAAACGACTTCATCGATGACGCTATGTTCAGGAGCTTTCTGTAAAGATGGTTTAACCTTAACAGAATCCTCGGCACCAGACATTGCACCATCTGTCTTATTAGCTTTAGCTGACATTCCGGTAAGGAGCAGTAGTCCAAGGAAGCCGGAAAATATTTTATATCCCTTATTCATAAATTCTATTTTATTTCAATATTATATTAAGATATTCAAAGACTAATGCTTATTAACCGTAGCGAGAACTGAATGATTGACGCTAACAGGGTATTTCTTGCGTAAAGTTTCGACCCATCCCTTTTCAAGATATTCCTGATAATCATTGATTACCATTTGACGAACATCAGACAAGTTTTCTGGAGACTTCAATTTCTTTCCATAAACATTTTCGTAAGGATAGTCTACAAGATGCTTATCTGGTTTATTCTGTTTGAACACAAAATTATCTATTAACAAGTTATCTCCCATTTTAAAAATACCCTTGTCAGCAAGTATTCGTACGCTATCTTTATTAAATGTTTTTTTCAACACATCAGACCATTCAGAAAAATCCTTTTTGTGCAGGATTTTCTTAACAGCTTTCAAGTCATCCTTATATTTTGTATGGTAGGCAATACCCTTAAATCTAGGTTGCTCCCATTTATATCTCTTTTTATTTTTATTGAAATACTTAGAAAGTGCATCTTCATCTGTTGCCGCTTTCTGCCAAACAGTACGATTACTGATTTCATATAACAGCAATCCATCATGATATTCCTTTATAAGATATTTCAAAGAAGAGTCTTCAGACTCCATTTCTTGTGTTTTTTTTTCAAGCACATCCGACACCGTTACATGCTCTGATTTTGATATAGAATCCAAACGTGCATTTATAATGTTTTCACGAATGCCTCGTTGTTCTATAAATTTTATGATATCAGTGCGCAAAGAATCATAAGGGAAAAAATTGCGGCTATCTTTCTTCAATATAATATGGTAACCAACAGGCGACATAAAAGGTTTGCTCATCTGCCCATTTTTCAGAGCATAAGCCTGTTTCTCAAATTCAGGGAAAGTCTGTCCATATTGTATCCATGGCAATTCACCACCATTAACAGCGGATTCTTTATCATCGGAATATTTCTTTGCCAACTGTGCAAAATCAGCTCCATTGAGCAATGCGTTATATATAGAATCTATACGCAGTTTTGCAATTACATCCTTTTCCTGTGGAGCACGTTGATTAAGCCTTAACAATATATGAGCAACCTTTACAACACCACCATGTGAGTCTATTCGCTGTTGCGTCTCCTTGTATATGTGATATGCTTCTTTTTCTATATCAGCATCCGTTATTATAGAAGGTCTAATCTGCTTATCACGATAAGAGGCAAACTCATTTTGATACGACTTCATCGTATCTAGATGTGCATCAAGGGCAGCCTCAACCTTAAGCTTATAATTGATGAAAAGATCAACATACTCATCAACAGATTTTCTATCAATAACTTCGTTTGAATTATTTTTGTTGTAAGAATACTCAAACTCGGAACGCAATACCGGCTTACCATTAACAGTCATGATAACGGGATCTCCAGACTGCGCAAAAACCATGCTCCAATTAAGGAACATGGTAATTAACACTGATATAGTTTTTTTACATTTCATTATTATTCAGGTCGTGAATAGTTTGGAGCCTCACTAGTGATAGTGATATCATGTGGGTGACTCTCTAAAACACCTGCATTTGTAATACGAGCGAATTTCGCATTATGCAAAGTATCGATAGAGTTTGCACCACAATAACCCATACCTGAACGCAACCCACCGATAAGCTGATATATAACCTCTTGAACAGTTCCCTTGTAAGGAACTCTACCAGCTATACCTTCTGGGACAAGTTTATTTGCTTCCTTTATATCATTCTGGAAATAACGGTCACGAGAACCATTCTTTTGTTCCATGGCTTCCAAAGAACCCATTCCACGATAACTCTTAAACTTACGACCATTAAAGATTATTGTCTCGCCTGGACTTTCTTCAGTTCCAGCTACAAGTGAACCTATCATAACACAACTTCCGCCTGCGGCAAGAGCCTTAACAATATCACCAGAATAGCGAAGTCCACCATCTGCAATCAAAGGAACACCAGTTCCCTTAAGCGCAGAACAAACATCATACACTGCACTAAGCTGTGGTACACCGACACCTGCAACAACACGTGTGGTACAAATTGAACCTGGTCCAATACCAACCTTAACGGCATCAGCACCATTATCAACAAGATATTTGGCAGCTGCACCAGTGGCAACATTGCCAACAATAACATCAACGTTAGGGAAAGCAGCTTTAACCTGCTTAAGTTTTTCAACAACACCCTTTGAATGTCCATGAGCAGTATCAATGACAATGGCATCAACACCAGCTTCAACCAAAGCCTTTGCACGATCCATGGTATCAAGGGTAACACCAACACCGGCTGCTACACGAAGACGACCCTTTTCGTCTTTACAAGCCATTGGCTTATCCTTTGCCTTTGTAATATCCTTATATGTAATAAGACCAACAAGATGATTATCATTGTCAACAACAGGAAGTTTCTCAATTTTATACTTTTGCAATATCTGTGCGGCAGCAATAAGGTCTGTCCGCAAATGTGTTGTTACAAGATTCTCTTTAGTCATAACGTCATCAATCAACTTATCCATATGACGTTCAAAACGCAAATCACGGTTTGTAACGATACCTACTAGATGATTATCTTCATCAACAACAGGAATACCTCCAATATGATATTCATGCATCATATCAAGTGCATCTTTTACTGTACTACCACGACGAATCGTGACAGGAGCATAAATCATTCCATTCTCGGCACGCTTGACAATAGCAACCTGACGTGCTTGGTCTTCTATTGTCATGTTCTTATGAATAACACCTATACCACCTTCACGAGCAATAGCTATTGCCATAGAAGCTTCAGTAACGGTATCCATAGCTGCGGTCACAAATGGAACATTCAAACTGATGTTACGTGTGAACTTGGTTTTCAACTCTACCTCTTTGGGTAGTACCTCTGAGTAAGCAGGGATTAGTAGGACGTCGTCAAAAGTAAGGCCGTCCATTACAATTTTATCTGCAACAAATGATGACATATTGTAACTTTAAAAATTTATTGCGTGCAAATATAGTAATAATTTTCCACATGAATACTATATGTTCACCATTTTATTATTGAATTAATGCTATTTAACGTCAGATTTAGTTTGCCATTTCAGATAAGTATTTAATCCTGACAAGACGAATGTCATTTTCTGAATATTCCTCGCCCAACTCTTCTATTGCATCTTCAAGGCTGTCGGTTTCACTCTCATTGAAATAATCATAAATATCGTCTACGTGGTCATCGTCTATGACATCCTCTATGAAATAATCAATATTTATTTTAGTTCCACTATATACTATTGCCTCAATTTCATCAAGGAGTTCAGGAAATCCCATACCTAAGGTGGCAGCAATATCATTAAGTGCAACCTGACGATCTATACTCTGAATAATCTTTACTTTAGTAACGCTTTTTTTTGCAACTGTACGAACACGCAGTTCCTCAGCGCGCTCAATACCATTCTCCTCACAATGGCATTTTATCAATTTAAGGAAATCCTTACCATATCGTTTTGCCTTACCAGCTCCTACACCTTGTATCTGTTGCAGCTCTTCATTTGTAACAGGATACATTGTAGCCATTTGCTCCAGAGACTGGTCCTGAAAAATAACATATCCAGGTATATTCAGTTTCCGAGCCATACTCTTACGAAGATTCTTCAACATTATAAAGAGTTCGGGATCAAGAGCTGTAGCAACAGAATCTCCGTTTTCTTCCTCATAGTCATCCTTAAATTCATTATCCAATACGACAAAGAATTTATCTGATTTTTTTACAAAGCG
>OCVT010000467.1_pt1 | contig 16261 bp, 10 predicted proteins | sample 1539111 | NCBI WGS metagenome assembly OCVT01 (sample SAMEA3991482, study PRJEB22521) | metagenome | biome: anthropogenic terrestrial biome; feature: sewage plant; material: raw primary sludge | place: Sweden | collected 2012-09-26 | reverse complement strand
GCAGATAAAATTTCTGACGAGATAACTGACTAAAATAGGCCAAACAAAAAGGACTACATACTCAGGGTGCTGGGCAAGTATGGCATAGAGAAGGGCCGTGTGACCCTGTGGGGAACGGGCAAGCCGCTGCGCGAGTTCCTCTGGAGCGAGGAGATGGCGGATGCCTGCGTCTATCTGCTGGAGAATATCAATTTCAGCGACATCATCGGCATCAGGGAATACAGCTCGGCCTTGCAGAATGGCGGCCAGACGGTGCGGAAACCGGATTACGGGAAGGTGGACCGCAATGTGTCGGAGGGCCGGTATGGAGCCATCCCCCAATTGGGAGAGATACGCAACTGCCACATCAACGTGGGTACGGGCAAGGAACTGACCATACGCGAATTGGCCGAGCTGGTTGTGAAAACGGTCGGATTCAAGGGCGAACTGAAGTTCGATGCCACGAAACCCGACGGGACGCCGCGCAAACTGATTGACGTGTCGAAGCTGCACCGCCTTGGCTGGTGCCACAAGATTGAGATTGACGAGGGGGTTCGGAAACTCTTTGAGTGGTATCAGGAGTCGCTGAAGTAAATTATAATAATAGGGATAGCAGCTATTTCTCTGTTATGTTTTTTCATTTTACTATTTTGTTCGCAGTTCTCCTCCCCTTTTGGGGGTGTGAGAATTGCGATTTTTTTGTTTTGAATAGTTGCAGAATGTCTTGTTACGCTCTATTATCAAAATAAGCCGACCCTCATTCTTGGCCTTCCTTTTCCTAAATCGTATTTATTTTCTTAATTTTGTATCGTATAGAATAGGCAAAGAACAAATGAGTTTTGAAAGAGAGACCGAGGAGGCGGTGAGCCTGCTCAAAACATTGATAGCCATCCCATCTACCAGCCGCAACGAGACGGAGGCGGCCGATGCGCTGCAGCGTGAAATAGAACTGCGGGGCTACCGTTCGGGCCGAAAGGACAACAACATCTGGATAATGGGGCCCGCCATGGAGACCTCCAAGCCCACGCTGCTGCTGAATGCCCACATCGACACAGTGAAGCCGGTGGCGGGGTGGAGCACCGACCCTTTCACCCCAGTGGAGAAGGAGGGCCGCATCTATGGTCTCGGCAGCAACGATGATGGCGCCTCGCTGGTGTCGCTGCTGGCAGTGTTCGGTCTGCTCAGCACCCGCACTCAGCCTTACAACTTCATCTTTGCCGCATCGGCCGAGGAGGAAGTCAGCGGTAAACAAGGCATGGAAAGCCTGTTGACCGATTTGCCGCCGATTGACCTTGCGCTGGTAGGTGAGCCTACTGGCATGCAGCTGGCTGTGGCCGAAAAGGGTTTGATGGTGATTGATGCCACTGCCCATGGCAAATCTGGACATGCGGCCCGCAACGAGGGCATCAACGCCATCTACAAGGCCATTGCCGATGTGGAGTGGATACGCACGCATCCCCTGCCTTTGCAGTCTGACCTGCTGGGCCCCGTGAAGATGACCACCACCATGATTCAGGCTGGCACTCAGCACAATGTCATTCCCGACCAATGCACCTTTGTGGTGGATGTCCGTTCCAATGAACTCTATACCAACGAAGAAATATTCAGCTATTTGCAGCAGAACCTTGGCAGTGAGCTCAAAGCCCGCTCGTTCCGTCTCAGCTCATCGGGCATCAGTCTTGCCAATCCGTTGGTGGTGAAGGCCCTCGGCATGGGATGCAAGCCGTTTGGCTCGCCCACTTTGTCAGACCAGGCGCTGATGCATTTCCCCAGCGTCAAAATAGGTCCGGGAGAGTCTTCCCGCTCGCACACTGCCAACGAGTTCATTGCTGCCGACGAAATAGCGCAGGCCATCAGCACCTATTACAGTCTGCTCGATGGACTGGATATACAATAATCAGCAATGATTGACCAATGGCAAAACTGAAGGAGAAGAAATATTACGTGGTGTGGGTGGGCCGCAAGCCGGGTGTGTATGACAACTGGGCTGCGTGCAAGGCGCAGGTGGACAAGCAGACGGGTGCCAAATACAAGAGTTTTGCCACCGAAGCCGAGGCCACTCAGGCCTATGCCGATGGCTGGCAACAACATGTGCATCCGTCGGCTGCCACCCTCAAGCGTGAACACGAACTGCTGACCGCCAATCCGCCTGTGCAGGAGGCGCTGGCGGTGGATGCCGCTTGCAGTGGCAATCCAGGTGTGATGGAGTATCGCGGGGTGCTGGTGCAGAATCGGCAGGAAATTTTCCACATGAAGTTTCCCGAAGGTACCAACAACATTGGCGAGTTTCTGGCCATAGTGCACGGACTGAGTGTGCTCAAGCAGAAAAATTGTCCCTGGATTATCTACTCCGACAGCAAGATTGCCATCTCATGGGTCAGCCAGAAACAGTGCAAGACCAAGTTGCAGCCTAATGCCAAGAATGCTGCCCTGCTGGATATGGTGCGCCGTGCTGAGGCTTGGCTGCGTGCCAACACCTACACTACCGAGATACGCAAGTGGCTCACCCCTGTGTGGGGGGAGATTCCTGCCGATTTCGGTCGTAAATAACAGATTATCAAAAGAATAAAATACATTACAGATATGTCTATATCAGTAGAACATTTAAGCAAGAGTTTTGGTAAGCAGCTGGTGCTGGACGATATCAGCTTCAACATAAACAAGGGGGAGATTGTGGGATTTCTGGGTAATAACGGAGCCGGCAAATCTACCACCATGAAAATCATTACTGGTTACCGGTCGTTTGACCAAGGCACCGTCAAGGTGTGTGACCTCGACATTACGGCCAACCCGATGGAGGCTCGCCGCAAGATTGGCTATCTGCCTGAGCATAACCCCATTTACCCCGAGATGTTTGTAAAGGAATACCTGCTGTTTGTGGCTGACCTCTACAAGGTGGCCGACAGCAAGGCGCGGGTGGATTCGATTATAGAGCGGACGGGTCTTACCAAGGAATACAAGAAGCAGATTGGAATGCTCAGCAAGGGTTATCGCCAGCGGGTGGGATTGGCGCAGGCGCTTATTCATGACCCTGAGGTGCTGATACTCGATGAACCCACTACAGGTCTGGACCCCAACCAGATTATAGAGGTGCGCAACCTCATCAAAGAGGTGGGCCGCGAGAAAACCGTGATGCTCTCCACGCACATCATGCAGGAGGTGTCGGCCATCTGTGACCGTGTCATCATTATCAACAAGGGCAAAATTGTGGCAGATGACTCTGAGAGTCATATTGTGGCCGAGACGGAGGATGCTGCGCTCACCTTCTTTGTGGAGTTCAGCCAGCCGCAGGAAGAATCGGCTCTTCAGACCATCGAGGGGGTACAGTCGGTACGCGAGGTGGGTGATGCCACCTATCTGTTGGCCAGCGGACATGACATCTCAACCGATATATTCCAGTTTGCCGTGGCTCACCATTGTGCCATCAAAACGCTGAAACAGCAGGAACGCAGCATGGAAGAGGTATTCAGAGAATTGACCAAATAAAAGTCCTATATATATTATTAAACCGACAAATGTAGGGTGATATGAGTTTTTATAAATTGGGGAACAGCGAGATTAAAAAATCCATCCAAAGAAATACATAGTACTGAAAATATGACGATAGACGATATAAAGCAACTCATATCCAAAGATGAACATCGTCAATTGGAATTGAAGAAGACTACTGGAGAATTGAAAGATGGTATGCGTACTGCGTGCGCATTTCTAAATACCGATGGTGGTTGGCTTATAATTGGAATTGCTCCTGTTTCGTTGAAAATATTGGGGCAGAGAGTAACTGATAATACTCAACGAGAAATAGCTCAGTATCTTACAGCTATTGAACCTGCTGTAAAAGTGGATGTGGAGTATGTTGATGTTCCTGATTATCCTGAAAATCAGGTTATCGCAATGTACTTCGAAGCGTTTGTGTGGGGGCACCAGCCCTATACCTATGATAGCCGTCCTTATTATAAAGTGGAGAGCACTACCAAATTGATGCCCCGTGAAATGTTCGAGGAGTGTATTCGTGCTAGCAAGCCTCAATATTACGCATGGGAACGCCAACAAGCAGATCGGGTCCAGATAAGCGATTTGAATGAGGAACGTGTGCGTGGTGCAATTCGATTGGGTGTAGAGCGAGGACGGATGATGGCTTCATCTATAACCGAGTCATTTGAAAAGGTACTCGATAAATTGCAATTACTTACAGATGGAGTTCCTAATAATGCAGCAGCTGCGCTATTCGGCACAAATCTATTCGGCTATACCCAATTCCGCCTAAGAATGGCTCGATTTCGAGGTACAAACAAAAATTCGTTTATTGACAATCAACGTGTAGAGGGTAATTTTTTTGATTTACTCGATGCGGGAATGGCTTTCTTTTTCAAACATCTTTCTTTGAGTGGAGATATAGTTGGTTTTGTGCGTGAGGAACATTTGGAAATTCCTGCAGTGGCATTGCGTGAGGCCCTGATTAATGCTCTTTGTCACCGACAATACGAGAAGTATAATCTTACTATTGGTATCGCTATCTATGATGACCGCGTTGAAATAGAGAGTCCTGGCATATTGCCTCCACAACTCACAACGGAGACCATCAAACAGCCACATCTTTCTTATCCTTATAATCCGATTATAGCAAATGTGTTATTTAAGACTACATTCCTTGAAAATTGGGGGTCAGGTGCTGGCCGTATTATGGATGCTTGTAAAACTCAAAATGTTGAAGTTCCGAATTGGGTAGTCCAAGGAGGTTTTGTTGTTGTGACATTCAGACGTCCTGCTAAGTCCGTTACTCTTCAACTTGAGGGAAACTTGTCACCAACTTGTCACCAACTTGTCACCAACTTGTCAGATCAGATTAAATCTCTGATTATTGTTATGAATGAAGAACCGATGTCTATTCCTGAATTGCAGTCAATAGTTATTCCATCTCTTAAGAGCCGGCGTTTGTTTAAGGAGAAATTCGTTAATCCTGCTTTGAAACAAGGTCTGATAGAAATGACTCACCCTGAACAACCCAATCATCCAAAGCAGCAATATCGGTTGACAGAAATTGCTAAGGAATGGAAGTGTAAGCAACCAAAATAGCAAAACATACCAAAGGTATAAAAAGGGAATAGTGGCGACGCTGTTCCCTTTGTTTTTTCTGCCTTTTTCGGTATATTTACAAATCGTAATATTTTACAAAAACAGATTGGAAAATGGCATTAAATAGTGATATAATACGACTTGATTTGGTGACTGCGTCACAGATTGCGTCACAGATTGCGTCCAACATTAAGCAACGCAGGCTGGAGCTGAATTTTACCCAGATGGGTTTATCGGCGCGGGCTGGAGTCAATATAGAAACTTATAGGAGGTTTGAACGTACAGGCCAGATCTCGCTTCAGGCCCTTGCCAAAATCGCGATAGCGCTGGATGCTGCCGATGAATTGACAGGTCTGTTTACGTCTCGTAAATATAAAAATCTGGATGAACTGATGGAGGCCCAAACGCATGAACGTAAAAGAGGGAAAAGAAATGAATAGGATAAATAAAATTGAGGTATTGATAGCTGACCGATTGGTTGGCCGTATGGCGACAACAAAAGAAGGGCTGTGCGCCTTTGAATATGCTCCGGAATGGATTGAAACTGGGTTCTCTATCTCTCCTTTCGAATTGCCGTTGAGGACTGGTGTTGCCATTGCTAAACCCCGACCTTTTGACGGGAATTTCGGCGTTTTTGATGACGCTTTACCCGATGGATGGGGAATGATAGTCTTGTCAAGGTATTTGCAGGAGAAAGGAATTGCTGTCTCTGAATTAGGTATTCTGGATTGTTTGTCATTGGTTGGTTCTACTGGCAGAGGCGCTTTGGAATTTCGCCCCGACAGAAGTGTTGGCGATGAGGGCCAAATACCCGATTTTGAAAAGTTGGCGTTCGATACTCAACTCGTTTTGTCTGAGAAAGAGTGTAGAGATATAGAGACATTATACCGCAAGGGTGGTTCGCCAGGAGGAGCCCGTCCCAAGGTTTTTGTGAAAGTTGATGGGGAGGAATGGCTGGTGAAATTCAAGGCAAAAGAGGATAGCGGGACAATCGGTCAAGATGAGTACAGATATTCGTTGTTGGCTAAGAAATGTGGAATTGAGATGCCTGAAACTCGGCTGTTTGACCAGAAATATTTTGGAGTGAAAAGGTTTGACAGAGAGAATGGTCTGAAATTGCATGTGGCCAGTGCTGCGGGATTGCTTAGAGCTGATTACCGTATCCCGTCGCTTGATTATGTCAATGTGTTCGCACTGTGTTTGCAGTTGACTCATTGTGAAATTGATATGTGGAAACTTTTTCGGATTATGGTATTCAATTACCTGATTGGCAATAAAGATGACCATGCCAAAAATTTTGCTTTTATTGTCAGAAACGGGGCATGGCATATAGCTCCCGCTTTCGACTTGTTGCCCAGTTATGGCATGAATGGATATCATACCACCTCTTTTGCCGATTCGGTCTCTCCTTCTGACAAAGATGTGTTGTTGGTGGCACGTAAGGCGGGTCTGGATTTGGATGTTGCCAAACATATTCTGGACGATATGAGAATGTTGGTAACCTCAAATGAGCAGTAGCGCGAACAATCATTTTTCTTTGTACCTTCCTCATTTTTATTTTGTTTGGTATTATTTCTCATATTTTATTATCTTTAGGGCGTAAAACACACGCACGTATTTTGCAAATATCATGAAAACGGGATGAAAAACTATCTCGACAACCTCTGGCAATGAACCAATGATGAAGTTTAGGTCAATACTAACATTTGCAGCCGCGGGACTGAGTATGCTGTTGGGCACAATAGAGGCCCTGACGGTGGAGTATGCCCATTTTACCCACTATACCACCAAGGAAGGCCTGGTGGCCAACCGCGTTCTGTCATTGTGCCAGGATCCCTATGGATTCATCTGGGCCGCCACCGATTATGGACTCGAACGGTTTGATGGCAGCCATTTCCGCCATTTTCGCCAGAAGGATTATCCCATCTTGCCCCGTGAGGACCTGCTTATGGCCAACTATATGCCCGATGGCAAGGTGATGATAGGTAGCTTCAATGGATTGCTGATGGAATATAACCCACTGACCGACCGCTTTGAAAATGTAATGCCCGACGAATTCAACAAATCTTATTATCGGCACATCTCGGGGATATATATTGCTCCCAAGGGTGACCGTTACGTCTATACCACGGGCAGCATATTCCGCTACAATCCACGCACTCACAAATACGATACCAGCACTCCGCTGTTCCATACCTTTCAGTACCAGTTTATCCGTTCCATGCTTATTGACCGCTATGGCCAGACGTGGGTGGGCACTTCCGACAAACTGTCGGTGTGTGATGCGCGCGGCAAAGAGATGCTCACCTTTGGCACCAATCCATGTCTTGGCAAGTCAATCAACACCTTGTTGTCGTTGGGGGATGACCGCATTGCGGTGGTAGCTCCCTATGTGGGTGAATTGTGGGTGTTTGAGACGGGGCGTGGACATGGACGGGTAGTTACCCATATCAATCTGCCGTTCTCCAATGTGAATGGTGTCATCAAGGACCATCGGGGCCGCATGTGGTTCGCCACTGACGGTGACGGACTGTGGTACACTGACAACCTGATGGCAGGCCAATCTGCCGTTTTCCATACGCTCTATCCCTTCAACATTGTGCCCGATGATGTCAAGAAGCTGTATGCCATCATTGAGGACAAACAGGGCAATATATGGATAGGTACCCAGAATTCCGGTCTCTGGAAATATGAATACCAGAAGCAGTCGGGAGTCAGTTTCTCGTCCGATTTCGGGTTTCCAGTAGCGGCTTGCGCCGCTTTTCAGGAAGACGGTCGGGGCAATCTGATAGTGGGAGTGGATGGACGTGGCCTTTATGGCGTGTCGCTCAAAACATTGCACCTGCGCAACTATCCGCTGCGCAACGATAATGTGACCTCGATAGGCAAGATGTCCGATGGCCGTTTGCAGATTTCCACATGGGGAAAGGGTATCCTCACTTTCAATCCTGCCACCTGCCAGTCCTCCCCGTTGTCGTTTGCCGGAGTGGAGCGGCCTACCAACAATTTCTTCAGTGTGGGTTGTCTGCCCAATGGGGAAATTTATGCCTGCTCGGCTGGCGATGGCATGTATATGCGCACCGCTCAGGGCCAGTGGCAGCGGCAGCCCCTTAAGGATTCCACTCGCAACATTGGTCTCAACTATTGGATATATAAGGTGGTGAACGGGCGGAATGGCGACATGTGGGTACTGACGTCCAACACCTTATGGCTGAAACATAATGGAAAATACAAAGCTGTGATGAGGGACCTTTCCACCATCAAATCTTACAATCCGATGGAGCTTCATGATGCCATTTGTGATGCTGATGGCTCGCTGTATGTGGCTACCAATCTGGGAGTTGTTCACTTTGGCCCTGATGGTCGTCAGTTGCCGCAACTCTCATTCTTGCCGATGGCCAATTACCGGATAATATTGAAAGATGCCCATGGCCAGTTATGGCTGGCGGGTTCCAAGGGCATCCTCTCTTTCAGTCCAGCCCGCAAGGCCTTCTTCTATCTGCCTGGCGACTATACCGATGTTTCCAAATGCTACTTTTATAATCGTGCTGGCTATTGTGATTCGCGTGGTACGCTTTACTTCGGCACCAATGGTGGCTTCTTCTTTTTCAATCCTGACCAGATACGCAGAGTGCCGCCCAAGATTGGCCGATTTGCCTTCTCGGAGCTGTATGAGGCCCGCCAAAAGGTGAAACCCTACAGCGGGGTGCTGGCCGATGGCAATCTGGCGCAACTCAAGGAACTGTCGCTGAAATATAATCAGACCGATTTCTCCATCCGTTTTGATGTGGTGGACTATTATACATTCGACCAAGTGCAGTGCCGATACCGTCTTAAAGGATTCAACAACGAATGGATAGAGCTGGGGCAGGAGCGTGAAATCAATTTCACCCATCTGCCTGTGGGCAGCTATCAGTTGCAGGTGGAGGCTTATCGCCCGAATATGGCGGGCTCAGAGAAAACCATTGAGCTGAACATCAACATTCTGCCGCCTTGGTGGCAGACGTGGTGGTTCCGTCTGGCCTTGGCGCTGCTGCTGATTGGTGGTGCGGTCTTTGTGGTGTGGCGCCGTTTGCAGAATCTGGTAAGTATGCGTAACGAACTGAAGATGAAGGTGGACGAGCGCACGCAGGAGTTGCGGGTGGCCCTTTCGGATAAGGACCGACTCATTTCCGTCATTGCCCATGACCTCAAGAACCCGATGTTTGCTATAGTGGGAGCGCTGGAGAACCTGATGAAACATAAGAGCGAGATGCCGGAAGAGGAAAAGACGCAGGTGATTGGTGAGGTGTATTCGTCGGCTTCCTCTTTGCAAAATGAGATGCAGAACCTGCTCGATTGGACCCGTTCGGGCCGTGAGGGGGTAGACTGGCATGTGACTGATGTCAATCTGGAGGCTTTGACCGATGAGGTGCTCCTGCTCCTCCGTGATATGCTTCGGAACAAGCACCTGGTGGTGACCAAGGATTTCCATATCGACCATCTGGCCCAGGCGGATGTCTGTTCGTTGAAAATAGTGATACAGAATTTGCTGACCAATTCCATCAAATTCACCCCTGCGGGTGGACGCCTTACCATCAAGGCATGGCAGGAGGATGACACACTGAATGTACAGTTTGCCGATACGGGTGTGGGCATGGATGAGGCTCACCTGTTCAATCTGCGTACTCAAGGTTATCATACCTCCACTGCTGGTACCAATAATGAGGCTGGTACCGGACTGGGATTCAGCCTCTGCCAGAACTATGTGGAGCGCAATGGCGGACATCTGAGTGTGGAGAGCCAAGTGGGACAGGGCACACAGGTGCTGGTGCAGTTGCCAGCCTCCGATAAGGCTTTGACGGCTTTGCCGTCACCTGTCACTGCTGCTGTGTCTGACGTTACTGCCGACGAGGTAGACCACGACTTGCTGGCGGGCAACACCATTCTGGTGGTGGACGATGACCCGCTCATCAGACACAACCTCTCCGATATGCTGTGTGACTATGTGAGTGTGCTGACTGCCGACAATGGACAGACCGCCATGGCGGTGGCGCAGAGCATTGTGCCCGACCTCATTCTGAGTGATGTGGAGATGCCGGTGATGAATGGTATTGAATTGGGAAAGGTGCTGAGCCAGTCGCCCGATACCCGCCATATTCCTATCCTCTTTGTCTCGGCCCGTAATGCTGACAGCGACCGTCTGGTGGGATTGCTCACCGGTGCCATTGACTACATAGCCAAGCCTTTCAGCCAAACCGAGCTGCTGATAAAGATAACCAACATACTCCGTGTACGTCAGAACCAGCAAAAGAAGATATTGTCCGATTTGCTTGCGGGCAAGAAAGAGGTGACTGCCCAGCCGCAGCCTGTCAAGAAGAAAGAGGAAACCATCAATCCTTTCTTGGCCAGCTTCATCAAGGAATTGGACCAGCACTATGCCGATAACCAGCTGTCAGTGGAAGTGCTGGCGCAGAACCTTTGTGTCAGCCAGTCTACCCTCAGCCGCAAGTTGAAGACGCTGACGGGCAAGACCCCGATAGACCTTCTTATAGAATACCGTCTCAATGCTGCCCTGCGGTTGCTGAAGGACAAGGATTCCGGCACTTCGGTCACCGATATTGCCTTCAAAGTGGGATTCAACGACCCGTCTTATTTCTCGCGCAAGTTCAAGGATGTGTTTGGCTATCCGCCATCGCAGGTAAAGCCATAAGGTAAAAATAGTTGTTTCCCTACCATATCATTTTATGCCTGATTTTTACCTATAATTTGCTGAAATAGTCCGAGCCTGAGTCTGTAGTAGTCTTTATTTTTACCTCAACGTAGACTACACAAAACAGACATATAATGAAACACACGTATCTAAACAAAATCAAAGGTTTGACTGCCGCGCTATTAGTGCTGCTGACAGTCAACACTTCTTATGCCGACGGCACCTTGCGTCGGCCGCTCAGTCCCTCGCAGCCCATGCTGATAGTTCACATTGACTGCTGGAATAGTGCCGACCCGCAGAAAATCATTGATTTGATACCAGCTGACATCAAGCCGTATGTGGTATTCAACATCTCTCTCTCCATCAACCATGATGCTACCACCGGTGAGTGGAAGACACTGGAGTATGGTTATGAAACGGCCAAATCGTGGATTCGTACCTGCGCGCAAAACCGTGTATGGGCCATGATTCAGCCTTCAAGTGGCGGATTCAGTCATTTTCCTGATTATCCAGCCGACAATGTGGACCTCGACACCACTATATATGGCGAGTTTTTCCGCAATTATCCCAATTTTATTGGCATCAACTATGCCGAGCAGTTCTGGGGATTCGACGATAAATGGTCGCTCAGCTGGACTGACCGTGTGGCCCATTGGGTGAATCTGATGAGGCTGACCCATAAATATGGAGGTTACCTCGATGTCAGTTTCTGTGGCGGATTTTGGGGGGCAGGACTCAATCCCTTGGCCATGATGAAACGCAACCCCAAGTTTGCCGCTATCTGCAAAGCCTATCCCGAAAATTTCATCATTGAAGAGAAATTCACCTCCACCACTGATTTCCATGATGTGGAGAGTGTGAGTCTGGGTGCCTTCCTATCGGGCTATGCGGGTCATTATGGGGTCCGGTTCGACCAGTGCGGATGGGTGCCCTATGCCAGTGAGAGTTTCCCCACTTCGGCAGGTATTGCACCTTGTGTTGAGCGGCTGGTGCTCAGTGGCGAGACGGTGAACGATGGTCCCGAATTGGTGTGGCAGCAGTGTGTCAAGTCATTGAACAACAGCACCACAGCCGATGGGTATTCAACCCGTCGGTGGGAACTCTTCCCTCAGTTTCAGAACATCTCTCTCGATGTGTTCCGCAAGGAGTTGGACGGTACCATCCGCCTGATGGACCGGCAGGAGGTGATTGACCGTGCCAAAGTGGTGATTCTGGCCGACCAGACCAGCGGTGACGACCGCGTGCTTTATTGCTCGCCCGAAACACTGTTCAAAGGTCTTTATCAGATGAGTGACGATGGCACCTATCTCAATAACAAAAGTTGGTTTAAGTCGTCGGGCCGTTATCCCTCTATCCCTACTGTTTATAATCTGGCCGATGATGCGGCACAAAGTTTTGATGTAAAGATTAAGAAATCGGCTTATGCTTCGCGCTGGAGTACTATTGATGCCAAGGTGGCTGAACTTGACAAACTCTTTCCGCAAGAATACCGAGGCAACATTTTTGCGGGACGCAGCAACAATACCTGGATGACTTATAACCCCTTCAAGTCAGGACAGACGGCTACGGGTACATTGTGGCTGAAATACAATACTTGCGACAGCGTGTCCCTCAGCTATGCACAATACAGCGTGGGGGTAATGAAAGAGAGTGCCGATGCGCTTACCTTCTACCTTAATAATTATGATGCCGCCTCCACCAGCCTCAAGACTGATGTCATAAAGATATACGGCAGCAGCAGTAAACCCACCTATACATTTACCGACCGTTCGATCCATTTGGCCACAGCGGTTGCCGAGAACTGGAGCAACAATGTGCTGACGCTGACTGTCCAGCACAATGGCCCGCTGGACCTGACGGTAAAATGTGCGGGCAAGGCAACCGGCCGCCTTACTGATGCCAAGGCTGCCAATACCATTCAGCAGCCCGCCATACCAGCTGTGTATATGGGCCCGCGCCAATATGAGGCTGAGAATTTTGACGTGAAGAACATCTCTAACAACTATGCCAGCGGCATAGGTTCGGGTGTGAAGAACTACACAGGCATGGGCTTCATCAATTTCGGCAAAAAAGCCACTGCCAGCGTGCGCGATACGGTGAATGTTCCCTACACTGGCAACTATCAGCTGCTGACCAAATATGCAGTGGCAGGTGGAACTGTAAATACAGTAGGTCTCTACATCAATGGCATCAAAGTGGCTACTCCTGAGTTTTCCAATACAGGCAGTACCAGCACCTGGGCCACTGACCAACGCACTGTCAGTCTAAAGGCGGGTGTGAATGTGGTTACCTATACGGCCAGTGCCGCTGCTTCCTTTGACCTCTACATCGACAATTTTGTGCTGGTGTGTGACTCTTCCAAGTTCGACTTGAATCCTGAGGTAAAAATTGTGACTCCGACATCGGGCACCACCTTTGATGCTACCGAGACGGCATCGATGGAAGCTACTGCCACTTCGGCCTACAGCACCATCAGTCATATCGAGTTCTATGTGAATGGCAGTCTGGCGCACGACGAATGGGTGGCTCCTTACAATTTTGAATGGGGAGCCGCCCCTGTAGGTGCCTATACCATCAAGGCAGTGGCTTACGATGCAGATGGACATTCCTCGTCAAGCGTCATCACCCTCTATCGCAAGAGCGGTACGGGTGTGGAGTCTGTCAGTTCAACCGGTGCAGAGTGCATCTATCACGTTTATGGGATGGATGGCAAGCATATAGCCGATATCAAGGCTACCAGTCTCGGCAGTGTCTCTGCCGAACTGAAGAGCAGAATGCCTGGTTGCAACCGGGTAGCAGTGGTCAACTATCGTATTGGCTCAGGCGAGGTGTCGCAGAAAATTGTGTTTTAAAATATATTAGATTTGTAATTTTGTGTGGAGGAACTGCGCCGTTGAGGCGCGGTTCCTCTTTTTTTGCTAAAATAATCCTCTTTTTTGCAGAAATAGTGCATGCCCGTTCGTGGTGGCTTCCCTAATTTTGGCTTGTTACAACAATACATTTATTAAAACATATTTTACACATGAAACACGTTTACACCGCATTTACTGAATTATTCTTGCGTGGGTGATGCCCATAATAGAATCTAGGTTTCTAATTATTGGTTAATTAATAAATAAAAATTATTATCTTTGCGACTGTTGTCGAAAGATGTAGTTTTTGCTAAAGTGGAATAAAGTATGAAGAAAAATCTTTTACTTACCATGATAATGGTGGCAGCCAGTGTGCTGTCGTCATTAGCACAGACGGCTACTGTCAATTTGTCGTCAAATAAGCAATATATACGCGGATTTGGAGGTATGAACCATCCCGAATGGGCTGGAGACCTGACTGCCGCTCAGCGCTCTACGGCTTTTGGCAATGGCGATGGCCAGCTTGGTTTCAGCATCTTGCGTATTTACATTAACGACAATTCCAGCTCATGGAGTCAAGCCGTTCCTACCGCTCTGGCCGCCCAAAAGATGGGGGTCACCATTTTTGCCACCCCATGGAATCCGCCTGCCAGCATGACGGAGACCGTCACCCGCAACAACCGGAGTGAGAAACGACTCAAATATGCGTCGTATGATGCTTATGCCAAACATTTGGTTTCCTTCAACAATTATATGAAGGGTCAAGGCGTCAATCTTTATGCCATGTCTTTTGCCAACGAGCCCGATTATGGCTATGACTGGACTTGGTATAGTGCTGACGAAGTTTATAATTTTACCAAGAATTATGCTTCACAGCTCCGTGTCAACAACACCAAGGTGATTTCAGCGGAGTCATTTTCTTATCAGAAGAGTTACTACACCAGCATCCTTAACGATGCCTCTGCGCTCAAGAATCTTGACATCATCGGCACCCATTTTTATGGCAGCAGTGCCAGCACCGATACCTCGTTTTTTCACTTCCCGTTGGCCGACCAAAAGGCGCCAGCCATGGAGCGGTGGATGACGGAGCATTACACTTCGAGCGATGCCACCAACACCAGTACGGTGCGGGCCGATGTCTGGCCTGAGGCACTCGATGTGGCCTACGAGATTCATCGTGCCATGGTGGAGGGCAACTTCAGTGCCTATGTGTGGTGGTACATCCGCCGCGCCTATGGACCGATTAAGGAGGATGGAACCATCAGCAAGCGTGGCTACTGTATGGGACAGTTCTCTAAGTTTATCCGCCCTGGGTTCGTTCGGATTGACGCTACCAAGAACCCTACCTACAATGTGTATGTGTCGGCCTACAAGAAGGATAACAGCGTGGTGATAGTGGCGGTCAACCGCAGCACTGATGCCAAGACGCTCAGCTTTTCCATTCCGAATAGCGGCATTGCTACCTGGAGCCGTTATGTGACTTCGGGCACCAAGAATCTGAACAAGGAGGCCGACGTGAAAGCCTCGTCAAATACATTTCAGGTGACTCTTGATGCGCAGAGTGTGACCACCTTTACGGGCAGCTCCGCCACTAACGAGACGGTGCCGACTGTGAAACTGACCGCCCCCGCACATGATACCTCGATGGTGGCTCCTGCCAATATCAATCTGGTGGCTGTTGCTTCGGTAACTAATGGCTCTGTGGCAAAAGTGGAGTTCTACAATGGTGCCACCAAACTTGGAGAGGCTTCCTCTGCCCCTTACACTTACAGCTGGAAGGCTGTGCCAGCCGGCACCTATAGGGTGTATGCTGTGGTGACCGACAATACGGGCAAGAAGGCGACATCAGATACTGTCAGCATGACGGTGAATGTGCCGCAGACTCCTTATCTGGGTACGGCTGCTGCCATACCTGGCACCATTCAGGCTGAGAATTTTGACTTGGGTGGTGAAGGCTTTGCCTATCACGATGCCGACACTGCCAACAGTGGCAAGGCTTACCGCACCTCTGAGGGTGTGGACATCAAGGGCGATGAGGCTGATGGCTACCGCATAGGATGGACCGTGGCTGGAGAGTGGATGGAATATACGGTGAATGTGGCTGAGGCTGCTGTATACAATTGGAGTGCCCGTGTGGCTACCACCAACAATCAGGCGGCTTTCCATCTGCAGCTGGACGGGGCTGACATCACACCTGTGACCAAGGCCACCAACACTGGCGACTGGGTTGTGTATGACACCATCGGGGGCAAGACCTCTACTCTGGCAGCAGGACAACATGTACTCAAATTATTGGTTGATAGTAGTTATTTCGATATAGACTGGCTGAAATTCAGTCAGGTAGACCCATCAGGTATTGGGGTGGTAAAGGCCACGACTGCCTATTTGCCGGCAGGTACCTATCAGGTCTATAATATAATAGGAGTCAGAATTGGTTCGCTGGCACTTGCCGCTGGCGAATCGGCCAACAGAGCTTTGCTCCGTCTCACGTCAGTGCCAGGCATTTATGTGCTGCGTGGACCGGATGCTGTTTATAAGCTATATCTGAAATAATGTTTGGAGAGAATAAAATTCATCTCTATTTAGTCAGGTGAACGTGTAAACGTGTGTTAATTATATGAGTCGACGGAATTGTGCGAGATGCATAGTTCCGTCTTTTTTT
>OCVT010000465.1_pt1 | contig 16274 bp, 12 predicted proteins | sample 1539111 | NCBI WGS metagenome assembly OCVT01 (sample SAMEA3991482, study PRJEB22521) | metagenome | biome: anthropogenic terrestrial biome; feature: sewage plant; material: raw primary sludge | place: Sweden | collected 2012-09-26 | reverse complement strand
ATACGTCACACTGGCTCAACAGGAGCGCAATGTGACCTTTGTCGGACGTTTGGGAACCTACCGCTATTTGGACATGGATGTGACAATTGCCGAAGCCTTGGATTGTGCGCACAGATTTTTGCACGCACAAACCAACGGCACCACCATGCCCGCGTTTAACCTCAACCCCTTGGTATAACTGATGCGTATTTGCGCTGTCGTCGTCACTTTTAACCGTCGCGCTTGGTTGCTCGAGTGTTTGGACACCTTGCTGGCGCAAACTCAAGCATTATCAGGCATTGTGGTCATCAACAACGCCAGCACCGATGACACCCAAATCGAGTTAGACCACTACGTCGCAGCGCATCCCAAAATGACTTGGCATATTACCCACAGCAGCGTCAACACGGGCGGCGCAGGCGGTTTTGCCCAAGGCATGCAAACCGCACACACAGCAGGTTACGACTGGGTTTGGGTGATGGACGATGATGTTTTGGCGCGTCCTGAGGCTTTGTCTGGGCTGATGAAATTTTCAAACCAAGCACAAATTCTGCATGGTCGCCGCACCAATCCGAATGGCACGGTGTTCTACTGGCAAAATACTTTTTTGCCGTGGATTGGTTTTGCCCGTCCGTATCCCGACAGCATATTCAAAACCGCTGATATTTGGTACACCAACTGCGCGTGTTTTGAAGGCGCGCTGATTCATCGTTCTGTATTTGATAAAATCGGTTACGCCGATACGCGTTATTTTCTCGCGTGGGACGACACCGAGTTTGGCTATCGCGCCAGTGAATTTTTTAAAATTGCCTATGTCAACACCATGACGCTGATTCGCCAACGCGGTCACGACAACATCGACATCGGTGTGCGCTCGCTCTATCGCGCATCGGATATGTACCGTTATTTTCACATCCGCAACCGCTTTCTCATCATCCAAACCATACTCCAGCGCGAACCACGCACATGGGCGCGAGCGGGCAAACGCATCACGTTTCATGCTTTCACAGCGGTGCTGGTCGTCAAAGAAATGGTGCGCGCAGCAATGTTTAAAGAGTGGTCTTTGGGTGTACCATCTTTGTGGCGCGGTTTGAGGGATGGTGTCGCAGGAAAATGGGGCGCGCAATCCTAAGGAAACACGGCTTTCATACTTAGAAAAAACGTTGCCAAAAAGATTCAGGAATCCACAACAAAACCCCCGTCATCACCACAAAACGAATCAACTTACCCGCTGCCATCCACAGTAAAACAGGCTTCCAAGCCAACTTCAACCAACCCGCCATCGCACACAGCGCATCACCGATGAGCGGCACCCACGAGAGCAACAAAACGGGTGCGCCCAAGCGTTGTAGCCAGCGCAGATGCACAGGTGGTTTGTCATGCGCGAGTAATTCATGCGCACCATAGCCCATAAAATAAGTCACCATACCGCCCAAAGTATTGCCGATGGTGGCAACGACAATCGCAAGCCAAAACATGTCGGGGTTGAGTTTGACAAAGCCAAACAGCACGGGCTCGGTCGCCATCGGTAAAATTGTCGCCGACACAAATGCCACCACAAAAATCGCGGGCAAGCCCACCGATGAGAGTGAAAACAGTTGGAGTACATGATTGAGCCAGTCGGGCATACGTCATCCTTATTTAATGTGCGCCATTTAAACACAGAATTCTGGACAAAATGCGAAAAACCCACCATGTCCCGACAGCGCAGGCGACAAACATGGTCGGTTGTGGTATCTTTAAGGTTTACAAAACCCCTCCTTAGAAGCATCATGCCCTACACCAATTACCTGAAAAAAATCCTCACCTCACGCGTGTATGAAGTCACCTCGGAAACCGCCTTGGAATTCGCGCCCCAAATCTCGCGTCGCATCCACAACCACGTGTATCTGAAACGCGAAGACACCCACGCGGTGTTCTCATACAAAATCCGTGGGGCGTACAATAAAATGGCGCAACTCACACCCGAACAGCTCAAAAAAGGCGTGATTACCGCCTCGGCGGGCAACCATGCGCAGGGTGTGGCGTACTCGGCTTCTAAACTCAAATGCAACGCGACCATCGTCGTACCCGAAACCACACCTGCGATTAAAGTCGAAGCGATTAAACGTTTTGGTGGCGAGTATGTCGAGATTGTGCTGCATGGCGGCTCGTATTCGGATGCATTGGACAAAGCCTTGCAGTTGGAAAAAGAGCGCAAGTTGACTTTCGTTCATCCATACGATGATCCCGATGTGATTGCAGGGCAAGGCACGATTGGTATGGAAATCATGCATCAATTCAACAGTGTCAACGCCAGCGCGAAAGGACCGATACACGCGGTCTTCGTCTCCATCGGCGGCGGCGGCGCGATTACGGGTGTGGCGGCGTACATCAAAAGCATCAACCCAGAGATTAAAATCATCGGCGTGCAAAGCGTTGATTCGGATGCCATGCTCCAGTCGATTCACGCGGGCAAACGCGTGACGCTCAAAGAAGTCGGGATTTTTGCCGATGGCACAGCGGTCAAACAAGTCGGTAAGGAAACCTTCCGCCTCGCGCAAGATTTGGTCGATGACTATGTGGTGGTCGATACCGATGCGATTTGTGCGGCAATTAAAGACGTATTCCAAGACACGCGCTCAATTCTCGAGCCCTCAGGCGCGATGGCATTGGCGGGGCTGAAAAAATACGCCGAGGATAAAAATCTCAAAGGACAAAACCTCATCGCCGTCGCCTCGGGTGCGAACACCAATTTTGACCGTCTGCGCTTTGTCGCTGACCGTGTGGAAATTGGGCAGTCGCGTGAAGCCTTGTTTGCGGTGAGCATTCCTGAGGAGCGTGGTTCGTTCTTGCGTTTGTGCGAATTGGTTGGGCAAGAGCGCAGCGTGACTGAATTTAACTATCGCATGAATGACAAAACACAAGCACACATCATGGTCGGTATTGCGGTGAGCAACGCACGCGAATCGGGCAAAATCGCCGAAAAATTCAGTAAAAAAGGCTTTGAGACCACCGATTTGACCCACAACGAATTGGCCAAGCAACACGTGCGCAATATGGTCGGCGGCGTGAGTGGCAACGTCACCGATGAGTTGATTTATCGCTTTGAGTTTCCTGAGCGTCCCGGTGTGCTGATGCAATTTCTGACCCATGTCTCGCCGCATTGGAATATCTCATTGTTTCAATACCGCTCTGAGGGCGGCGACTACGGCAGCGTGTTGGTCGGCATTCAAGTGGCGAAAAAAGACCGCACGCAGTTTAAGAAATTTGTCACAACCTTGGGGTATCGTTATTGGGATGAAACCGAAAACCCTGCGTACCAATTGTTTTTAAAGGCTTGAAATACATGAGCGAAATGGATGAACAAGTTCCATTGAGCATCACCATTGTTCCTGTCACACCCTTTGCGCAGAACTGCTCGATTGTGATGTGCAACACCACGCATGATGCAGTGGTGATTGATGCAGGTGGCGATGTGCCCACACTGATGAAACAAATTCGTGAGATGGGTGCGCAGGTGCGCGAGTTGTGGCTCACACATGGGCATGTAGACCACGCCAGCGGTGCGCCCGAACTGGCGGACGCTTTGCAAGCCGAGTACGGCTTGGATGCACCTGTACCCATCATCGGCCCACACGAAGCCGATCAGTATTGGATTGATGATGTACCCACACGTGCGCGGGCGTATGGTTTTGCGGGCAATGCGCGCGCGTTTATCCCCACGCGGTATTTGCACGACGGTGATGTATTACACATTGGCACAGAAACGGTGCACGTGTTGCACTGCCCAGGTCACACCCCAGGGCATGTGGTGTTTTATCATGAATCCATGTGTTTGGCTTGGGTGGGCGATGTGTTGTTTGCTGGTTCCATCGGGCGTACTGATTTTCCAGGCGGCAACCATGCGGATTTAATCAACGCCATCAAAAGTAAATTACTGCCGCTGGGCGACGATGTACAATTTATCTCAGGGCATGGTCCGATGTCCAATTTTGGCGAGGAACGTCGCTTTAACCCTTATTTGTTATCATAACTGCTATGACTGAACTAAACCGTGCCTTTTTATATCAAGAAACCCATGCTCGTCCGTATTTGAATTTACCCGTGCCATGCACAGTGGCGCACCTATCGTATTGGAAAGGCGACAGCCAATCGACCGAATTATTGGATTTGGCAAAGACTTTGGCGCAACGTCAAGGCATCACGCCCAAAAGCCATCAAAACTCATTTTTTGAATACGCTTGTCAAAATTACCACATCCGTTTTGAGCAACACACCGAATTTGACACGTTGACCATTGCTCAGTCTTTGGAGTTGGATGCGCCCGTATTTGGCACCAATCCTTTATCCATCGTCGATGAAGCCGCACTGGCAAACATTGATGCGCAGATTTTGGTTAAAACCCATTTACACATTGCGCTCAAACCCGAGGACACGAGTGACATCAAAGCAGAAGTAACTCGTCAATTTGCTGACATTAATGGTGAAACACAGGTCTATGGCTCATACGTCATGGATCGTCGTGCAGAGGTCTATACTGACTTTAAATTGGATGCGCAAGGTAATTCACGGTACTTTGCGGTCAGCCATAGTTTGAACAACACCGATGCGGGACGACTGATCACGCGTTTGATTGAAATGGAACACTACCGAATCCTCGCACTAATTCCAATGAAAGATGTGCGCACTGTGAGCAAAGAACTTACAGGTATAGACACACATCTGGCGCAAATTCTCAGCGCGATTTCAGACGATGCAGATGAGAGTGATCCACAAGCACAACATCGCCGCTTGGATGAGTTGCTCGAAATCGCCAAAGTGGTTGAGAGTCATCGCAACACACTCTCCTCACGCTTTTCCGCCAGCCGTGCGTATTATCAAATTGTGCAATTTTCATACGACAAATTGCACGAAGAAAAACTCGGTTCTTTACAACGCCTGCAAACTTTTGTCGAGCGACGTTTGGGACCCGCAGTACGCACATTTGATTCAATGCGCCGTCGGCTTGAGGACATCTCGCACCGGATTGACCGTATTGCCGAGCTCTTGCGCACAGAAATTAATGTACAAATGCAGTTTCAAAACAGTGCCATGCTCAAAGGCATGGACAACAGTGCCAAAATGCAATTGAAAATGCAAAAAACGGTTGAGGGCATTTCAATTGTGGCTTTGACCTACTACGCAATTAGCGTGTTGGGTTATTTGATTGGAATTTTTGTACATGGTGATACCAAATATACCGTGATGGGGCTTTTGGTGTTGCCTGTCGCAGGTTTGATTTGGCAAGCGCAAAAAAAATTGTTACACAAAACAAAGCCAACGAAGACAGAAGATAACGACACAATACCGTAACTTATCAAAAGCTCATTATTAGCCCGCACGCGCATATCGAAAATAAAGGTCATTCAAAAAAATACTCTACAATGCCCCGCACACATTGCATTGTTTTAGAATAAAAGACAAAAGGAGACACCATGAAGTTTGATTACCCCATCATCATTGTTGACCAAGATTTCAACCTAGACAATATTTCTGGTTCTGGCATGCGCGCGCTTGCCGAAGCCCTGCAAACACAAGGTGAGTCTGTGGTGGTGGTCACACAAGCACGGGATTTTTTGGGGCTCGCGCAGCAATCCGCGCGCGCCTCTGCATTCATCGTTTCGGTGGATGAGCCCGAAAATGGTGAAGTTGAGTTAGAAGATGCCAAAGCACAAACCATAGAAGACCTACGCGCCATGGTGCAATCCATTCGTGCGCGCAATTTGGACATCCCGATTTTCCTCTATGGGCGCACCCACACTTCGCGCGATTTACCCACCGACGTGCTGCGCGAGATGCACGGCTTTATGAATATGTTCGAAGACACCAACGAGTTCATGGCTCGGCGCGTCCGACGTGAGGCAAAATTGTATGTGGATGGTTTGTTCACGCCGTTTTTCCGCGCGTTGGTCAATTACGCACAAAACTCTTCCTACTCATGGCATACCCCTGGACATTCGGGCGGTGTGGCGTATTTGAAAAGTCCTGTGGGGCAATTGTTCCACCAATTTTATGGCGAAAACATGCTGCGTTCGGACGTATGCAACTCGGTCGAAGAATTGGGGCAACCTTTGACCCATACGGGTCCTATTTTGGACTCCGAAATCAACGCAGCCCGTATTTTCAAAGCCGATCATTGCTTTTTCGTCACCAATGGCACATCCACATCCAACAAAGTCGTCTGGCATGCCAATGTAGCACCAGGGGACATCGTGGTGGTGGATAGAAACTGCCACAAATCGAATTTACACGCTATTATTATGACGGGAGCTCTGCCTGTATTCCTTGCGCCGACCCGCAATTACCACGGCATCATCGGCCCAATTCCAAAATCTGAATTCTCGATGGAAAACATACAGGCGAAAATTGACGCGCACCCACTCATCGAGGACAAAACACGCAAGCCGAAAATCTTTACACTCACTCAGTGTACTTACGATGGGGTGATGTACAACGCCCATGCAATCAAATCCATGCTCGACGGTAAGATTGACACCCTACATTTCGATGAGGCGTGGCAACCGCATGCGTATTTTCATCCGTTCTACAAAAACTATTACGCCATTGATGGTGAATACGGACGCACACAAAAATCCATCGTGTTTTCGACCCAATCAACCCATAAATTGCTTGCCAGTTTGTCACAAGCTTCGCAAATTCTGGTGCAAGACGCGACCAACAACCCCTTGGATCGTTACCGTTTTAACGAAGCTTATTTGATGCACGCGTCCACCAGCCCGCAATACTCGATCATCGCATCGTGCGACATCGCTGCCGCCATGATGGATGCACCAGGAGGGACAGCTTTGACCGAAGAGTCACTCATCGAGGCGATGGACTTTCGCCATGCGATGCGCAAAGCTGAGGCCGAGTTTGCCGAATTGAACACATGGTGGTTTAAAGTGTGGGGGCCTGAACATTTACCCAACAATGGCATCGGTAGCTCAAGCGATTGGCAAATCAAAGCAGGCGATGATTGGCACGGCTTTGGCGCAATCGAACCCGACATGAACATACTTGACCCCATCAAAACTACGGTGATGATGCCCGGTTTAAACATGACAGGCACGTTTGAAGAGACGGGGATTCCTGCGGCGATTGTAGCGAAATACTTATCGGACTACGGCATTATCATTGATAAGGTCGGCCTGTACTCGTTCTTTGTGATTTTTAACATCGGCATCACCAAAGGACGTTGGAGCAGCCTACTCATCGAATTGCAACAATTTAAAGATATTTACGATGACAATAAACCCGTTTGGCGCATCTTCCCAGAATTTGCCAAATCTTATCCGCAATACGAAAAAATGGGGATTAAAGACTTGTGTCAAGCCATCCACGACACTTATAAAAAATACAATATTGCCCACACGTTGCACGATATGTATGTCAAACCAATTGTCCCTGCGATGACCCCTGCTGAGGCGTGGGGGCGTGTCGCGCACCGCAAGGTAATGCGTGTGAATGTGCGTGATTTAACAACCCAGCATGTCACGGGTGTGCTGCTCACGCCTTATCCACCTGGCATTCCTTTGCTGATTCCTGGTGAGTACATGACACAAGAAGTCATTGATTACTTACACTTTACCTTGGAATTCAATACCCAATTCCCAGGCTTTGAGCAATCGGCGCATGGTTTGATTAAAAACACCGTCAATGGGCACTTGGAGTACTTCATCGACTGTGTCGAGCTTTAAGACAACCCCACACAACCCCTCTACTAAGTAGAGGTTTCCAGCAGACCGATTTTAATCAACCTTATAAAAAACACCTATGCGCCCATAGTGGCGCATATTTTTCGGTTAAAATGCTCTTGCTTACACATAAAGCAATTTTTTTAATTTTATATATTTAGAAATAAGGGTTATTTATGAACAAATTATTAGCAGAATTTTTTGGCACATTTTGGTTGGTGTTCGCTGGCTGTGGCAGTGCGGTTTTGGCGGCGGGTTTTAACGGCGAAGGCAGCAATCTGGGCATTGGCTTTGTCGGCGTGTCTTTGGCGTTCGGTTTGACGGTTTTGACCATGGCGTATGCAGTGGGTCATATTTCAGGCGGTCATTTCAACCCTGCAGTGACTTTGGGCTTGGTTGCAGGCGGTCGTTTTCAAGCCAAAGATGCCGCAGGCTACATCATCGCTCAAGTCATCGGTGGTATCGTTGCTGGTGCTGTACTGTACTTCATTGCCTCGGGCACAGCAGGATTCGTTGCGGGTGGTTTTGCCTCAAACGGTTTCGACGATTTGTCACCTGGTAAATACAGCATGGCGGCTGCCTTTGTCATGGAAGTGGTCATGACCGCAATTTTCTTATTTGTGATTATGGGCGCAACCCACAAAGACGCAGCAGCGGGTTTCGCACCGATTGCAATTGGTCTGTGCTTGACCTTGATTCACTTGGTATCGATTCCTGTGACCAACACTTCTGTAAACCCTGCGCGTTCTTTGGGTGTGGCATTGTTTGCTGACACAGCGGCATTGTCTCAAGTATGGCTGTTTTGGGTCGCACCCATCATCGGTGGTGTGCTCGGTGCGCTGATCTACAATGTGGTTAAAGGTAATAAATAAATCAAGCATTGTTGAAAAACACAGCGGCATAAAAAAGGCATCCGAAGATGCCTTTTTTAACGTCTAAATCATAGAAAATTACAACATCGCTTTGAGCAAACGCGCCATTTCTGACGGGTTTTTGGTCACGGTGATGCCACATGCGTCCATGATGTCGAGTTTCTCTTGAGCCGTGCCTTTGCCACCCGAGATAATTGCACCTGCATGTCCCATGCGTTTGCCTGCGGGTGCGGTCACACCAGCAATAAAACCAACAACTGGTTTTTTCATGTGCTCTTTAATCCAATATGCGGCTTCTTCCTCGTCACCGCCGCCGATTTCGCCAATCATAATCACCGCATCGGTGTCAGGATCGTCGTTGAACATTTTCATCACATCGATGTGTTTCAAACCATTCACAGGGTCGCCGCCAATGCCCACGGCTGTGGATTGCCCCAAACCGAGTTCAGTCAATTGCGCCACGGCTTCGTAGGTCAAAGTTCCCGAACGACTGAGCACGCCAATCCGCCCTTTGCGATGAATATGCCCTGGCATGATGCCGATTTTGAGTTCATCTGGCGTGATGACACCAGGACAGTTGGGTCCGAGCAACAGGGTTTTGCGGTTCTCACGGCGCATACGATCGCGCACCTCCATCATATCACGCACAGGAATGCCCTCAGTGATGCAAATTGCCAAATCCAAGTCGGCTTCGACTGCTTCCCAAATCGCCGCCGCCGCACCTGCGGGCGGAACATAAATCACCGAGACCGTTGCGCCCGTTTGATTTTTTGCTTCAGCAACAGAACCATAAATTGGCACGCCCTCAAAACTCTCTCCTGCTTTTTTCGGATTCACACCAGCGACAAAGCACTCTTTGCCATTGGCATATTCACGACACATGCGGGTGTGAAACTGACCTGTTTTGCCCGTCATGCCTTGGGTGATGACGCGGGTATTTTTGTTGATTAAGATACTCATGGTAAACCTCTATATTCAAATGGTTGAGTCGTTGCAGTTATTTCGCGGGCATGAATTCAACGCGCCGATTACGTGCGCGACCATCCTCGGTATCGTTGCTGGCAATTGGGTGCACGCTACCATAACCTTTTGCGGTCAAGTTTGCCTCGGGCACACCTTGTGCAACCATATAAATCATAACCGCTTTGGCACGCGCATCCGATAACAAGAGATTCGCTTGTTCATTGCCTGCGCTGTCCGAATGACCCAACACCTCACCTTTTGTGTTGTTTTGTTTCAATTGAGCAGCGAACTCTTTGAGGTGTTCATACGCACTGGCGGGCACTTCCGAAACCCCTGCACCAAACTCTACGTTTAATTTAGTCGCCCCTAATGATGCCACCGCATTTTTTACCCATAAAGCAGAATCATTAATTTCAACAATTTGATTGACATAAGTGGTTTTAACAGCACTCAATAACTGCGTTTTAACCGCATCGCTCTCGACTTCACCTGCCAAAGTTAATCGATTACCCGACAAGCCAATGCTCGCCCCCTTGGATTTGAATAAATCAACCAACCCCGCATCCAAAGTAAGTTCAACGGGAGTTGCCGATGTGGACGCGCTCACTGCTGGCGCGGTAGTCTCAACAGAAGTGGGCTGATCCGAACAACGACTCAACAGCCACAATGCCAATAAGAACAACAGTGCCAACCACCAAAAACGTTTGATAAAACTCCAAAGGCCGCCGCCAACTTTGCCTGCACCACTGCCTACTGTGCCCAATGCCGCCCCTGCGCCAGCCACTGCACCTGTAACCGCGCCAGTCACCGCACCTGCGGCATCCCCTGCCAAATGCGCTGCACCACCTGCAAGGTCTTTGACCACATCCACAGTGCCTTCCAAAATATCGCCCACAACTTCGACCGCGTCACCAGCGGCATCGTTCACTGCGTGAATCGCATTTCCAGCCAAATCAATCGCATCACCCGTGACATCTTTCACAGTATCTACGACACCTTCAGCCACATCGCCAACTTTATCACCCACAGTCGCGGCGACACTTGCCACACTCGCCACCGTGCCAGCAACCAATCCTGTTTTACCGAAATGACTTAGACCATCACCCGTTGGAATCGGTTTGCCATCCGCCGCCGCAACCACACGCTCGGCTGCCTGCGCCATGGTGTCTGCGGTGATGATCGGCAAACCCGATTCGGCAAGCATTTTTTTACCCAAATCTTCGTTTGTGCCTTTCATGCGCACGACCAAAGGTACTTGTAAATGCACTTGCTTGGCGGCTGCAATCACCCCTTCGGCAATCACATCGCACTTCATGATGCCACCGAAAATATTCACCAAAATCGCTTTGAGGTTGGGGTTTTTGAGCATGATTTTAAAAGCTTCGGTGACTTTTTCAGTACTCGCGCCACCACCCACATCGAGGAAATTCGCTGGTTCACCGCCGTAGAGTTTAATCGTGTCCATGGTCGCCATTGCCAAACCCGCGCCATTGACCAAACAACCAATATTGCCATCCAATGAGATGTACGCCAAATCGTGTTTGGAGGCTTCGATTTCGGCAGGATCTTCCTCGTCCAAATCGCGCATTTCAACAATCTCAGGGTGACGGTACAAGGCATTTGAATCAAAGTTCATTTTTGCATCCAATGCCACCACACGGTGGTCACCTGTGGTAATCAATGGGTTGATTTCCGCCAAATCTGCATCGGTTTCGACAAAGGCTTGGTACAGTTTTTGGATGGTTGTCCGTGCCTGTTGCACGCATTCTGCTGGCATACCCATGCGCACCGCCAATTCGTCACCTTCGACATCGGTCACGCCAGTAACAGGATTGACAAATAATTTATGAATCAATTCTGGCGTATGCTCGGCAACCTCTTCAATATTCATTCCGCCTTCACTCGATGCCATCACGCAGACTTTTTGTGTGGCGCGATCAATCACCATGCCAAGATAGTATTCTTTCTGGATGTCGGCACCTTCTTCGATGAGCAGTCGGCGAACTTTTTGACCTTCAGGGCCTGTTTGATGCGTGACCAATTGCATGCCAAGGATTTGTTCGGCGTATTGTTTGACCTCATCCATGGATTTGGCGACTTTAACACCGCCGCCTTTGCCGCGACCGCCCGCGTGAATTTGCGCCTTGACCACCCAAACCGAACCGCCGAGTGCTTGCGCCGCTTTAATGGCATCGTCTACCGAAAACGCGGGAATGGCGCGTGGGACAGGTACTCCGTATTTTTTTAAGATTTCTTTGCCTTGATACTCATGAATCTTCATAAGATTGCCTCTTTGGTGTGTTGTTTAATATTGTTCAAATCATTTGTGTGGAATGCTCGCCACGACAAACAGACTTAATCATTCTACATGATTGGGATACGCCAACTGTAAAATATGCATCATTTCTGACATGTATGGGGTAAACGAAAACGTGATGAAATCCATTCACGGGCAACATCTACGGCTGTTCAGGGCGTTTGTACCAGCGAGGGTAATATAACTTGACTGCTTCGGCACCTTCCGCCAATGCGTGGCATTGGTTGATTTGGAAAGGCCGACCTGCTTGCTCGTCGCCCACGGCTTTGCGATGGCGCACAGACAGCTCAACACCCACGCCTTGAATCACCACAGTCGGCAAACTATTGGCCAATTCGGTAATGTGGGTGCAACCATGAATACCCGAAAAACGCTCACGCATCGCCGTGCGAAAACCGCGCATGATGTTCAAACCCATCATTTTTTTATAATCAGGCGTGATTTGTTGGCATTGCTCTAAATATGGTGCAGCCATCGTATCGCAATGCACATCCACAATATCCAATGAATTGTCCACCGTGACGCGCAGTATCATGCTGTGCAAGGCTTCGGCGGTTTCACGCTCGCAACTGGCAAGGGTAAACGGATAGGTTTTGCGGTCTTGCATCTGCGCTTCGATGTCCCAAAGCCCATCGGCGCGTTCATACACCTCATAACAAAACGTGCGCCGATGTTTGAGTGTGCGAGCCACGGCAGGTGTTGACATGGCTTCGATTTGTGTCTGGGTAACATCTTCAGCAGCACGAGTGAGGGCGGTGGTCAAATGGGGTTCGGTTTTCATGGGCGACATCTCTGTGTGAAAATGATATGAGGGATTTTGTAGTCTGACGATGGATGATGTGCCATCGAATAAAATAGTACATTCGTTCTATTTTATTCGATTTTAAAAGCATCGCGGTATTTATTCTTAAAAATATCGAATTTTCAAAACAATTTGGGTGCGCGTTATTTAAGGAAACACGGAATACACCGATCATTTACGGCTGGTTTAACGTATTCCGTTCGCCCTTAACTAACACTGACGGGAGGCGCGTGAATCGGCTACAATACACTTTTATCACTGTGTCAATGGCCTTTGTATGACCCACACTGTTAGCACCTCTTCTGAAATCACTGATTTTTCCCAATTTGCCTTGGATGCACGGATTCAACGCGCCATTGTTGATGCGGGCTACGCCACGCCCACACCGATTCAAGCGCAAGCCATTCCTGTGGTTTTGGCAGGTCAAGACGTAATGGGTTCGGCACAAACGGGCACGGGTAAAACCGCCAGTTTCGTGTTGCCGATTTTACAAAACATTTTACCTTTGGCCTCGAGCAGCACCTCACCTGCGCGTCACCCTGTGCGTGCCTTGGTGCTCGCACCGACACGCGAACTCGCAGTGCAGGTTGCTGACAACGCCGCGCTGTATGCCAAACACACGCCGATTCGCACCGCAGTGGTGTTCGGCGGCATGGACATGAGGGTACAAACCCCCATTGTGCGTGCAGGGGTGGAGTTGCTGATTGCCACCCCAGGGCGACTGCTTGACCATATTGAACAAGGCAATGTGAATTTAAATCAGGTGCAGTATTTGGTGCTCGACGAAGCCGATCGTATGCTCGATATGGGCTTTTTACCTGACTTGCAACGGATTTTGAATTTATTGCCCAAGCAACGCCAGACCTTGTTGTTCTCTGCGACCTTCTCGCCTGACATTCGCAAGCTGGCTGAGTCGTACCAAAAAAATCCGAAAATCATTGAAACCGCACAACGCAACGCGACCGCTACCAACGTCACGCAAGAGATGTTTGCGGTCAAAGACAAAAACCACAAACGCAGCGCAGTGGTGCAATTGCTCAAACAAGAAGCCATCGACCAAGCGATGATTTTCGTCAACACCAAAATCGAAGCACGCGATTTGGCGCGGTTTTTACAACGCGCCAAAATCAATGCGCGCGCCTTGCATGGCGACCAAACGCAGTCCGAACGATTGGCAACCCTTGACGAATTCAAAAGCGGCGCGGTGGCGATACTCGTTGCCACTGATGTCGCGGCACGCGGCTTGGACATTGCACAGATGCCCTGCGTGGTCAACTTTGATTTGCCGTACAGTGCTGAGGACTACGTCCATCGCATCGGACGCACAGGGCGCGCGGGCGCGAATGGGCGCGCATTGTCTTTGGTCACGCAGTTCGATGATAAATTACTCGCAGCGATTGCCAAACTGGTGCGCATGGAATTTGAACTCAAAACCATACGTGCAGAAGAAGAACGTCCAGCACGCACCGAGCGTCCCAATCGCGAGGCAAAGGGTGCGCGCGAGCCATTTAACCCTGAACGCGCCAATACCGAAGCGCGCATCCGTCACATCGAGCGCAGCGCGCCACACCGCCGCAGTGCATGGGATGAAGAAGAATTGAATTACCTGCGCCGCAAAATGGCAGTGTCGGACGATCCGTTTTTCTCCAAGCCGTATGAGGCCAACCCCGATGCGCACAGCCCAAAATTGGACTTGGCACACACCCATTTGTCCTCAACCATGCCGCAACCCAAAACCAAAAAACCCGTCGCCGCACTGTTCGCAATGGGTAAGAAAAAATAATTGATTCATCATGAATTAATATTGGCAATGCACTGTATTGATGGTTATGATGCACGCAATTAAAAATCAAAGCGCACAAAAAACTAAAGTGATTCACACACGCAAACAAAGGAAAACTATGAGAGACACAAAAATCGTTGCCACCTTAGGTCCTGCCTCAACCTCTGAGAGCGTATTGCGCGAAATGATACGCGCAGGCGTGAATGTGGTGCGGATTAATTTTTCGCACGGCAGTGCGCAAGAGCATATTGACCGCGTTCACATGGTGCGCCGCATTTCTGAAGAAGAGGGACAACACGTCGGCGTATTGGCCGATTTACAAGGACCGAAAATCCGCATCTCAAAATTTGCCAACCAACACATCATGCTCGCCAACGGCGTGACCTTTACTTTTGATATTCACGCCGATGTCTTGGGTGATGAACTCCGTGTGGGTTTGGACTTTCCTGACCTGATTAAAGACGTGGTTAAGGACGATATTTTATTGTTGGACGATGGCAAAATTCGCATGCGTGTGTTGGACGTGACCCATGAAACGCTCGAATGTGTGGTTGAGCAAGGTGGTAAACTCTCAGACCGCAAAGGCATCAATAAACTCGGTGGCGGACTTTCAGCAGCCGCTTTGACCGCCAAAGACATGGCAGACATCATCACTGCCGCCGAGTTTGAAGCTGATTTTCTTGCGGTGTCTTTTCCCAAAACCAAAGCCGATATGTATATGGCGCGCGAGTTAATGCGCAATGCAGGTGGCGATGCACTTTTGATTGCAAAAATCGAACGCGCTGAAGCCATACCGAATTTAGAGGAAATCCTCGAAGCCTCGGACGGTCTGATGGTGGCGCGCGGTGATTTGGCAGTCGAAGTCGGCGACGCGAAAGTCCCTGCGCTGCAAAAAATGATGATACGCAAAGCGCGTGAAATGAATAAATTATCCATCACCGCCACACAGATGATGGAATCCATGATTACCAACTACGTGCCGACCCGCGCCGAAGTATCGGATGTGGCCAACGCGGTGCTCGATGGCACGGATGCGGTGATGCTGTCTGCTGAAACCGCCGCAGGTCAATTCCCCGTAGCGACCGTGCGCACCATGGCGCAGATTTGTGATGAAGCAGAGTTCTCAGCCATGGTGAACTTAGACCGCGATTTGCGTGACTATGTGTTTAACCGTGTGGACGAATCGATTGCGATTTCAGCGATTTTCGCCGCACACCACTTGAAAGCCAAAGCGATTGCGGTGATGACCGAATCGGGCTCAACCCCGCTGTGGATGACGCGCTACAACACCGATGTGCCGATTTATGCGTTCAGCAAAAACATTCGCACCCTGCGCCGACTGAGCCTGTATCGCGAAGTCACGGTGATGCAACAATTGGAAACCGATATGCCACCGTATGAAGTGGCGGAAAAAGTCTCGTCCATCCTCACCAGTAAAGGTTTGGTGGTCAAAGGCGATACGATTGTCATCACCCGCGGTTCAACTATGGGTAAATCGGGCAATTCCGATACCATGCAAATTCGTAAAATTGGTGGGTAAAAAAAGAGGCGGGTTGAACCCCGCCTCCTTTAATGCTGTTGTCCTTTAGCCACAGTCATTTCGAACAAAGCTGTATCAGCAAAACAACCCATGAAAGTTCTTTCAATGAACGCCGATGGATTGCTTCGCGATCAACCTGCTCGCAATACCGCGTCACAAAAACCATCCTCACACACTCAAATTCACTGCGTGTTCACGCGTTTCATGGAACACCAAATCAGGATAACGTTCGGTCATCATGTTTAAATTCACACGGTGGTTGGCCAAATAAGTCAGGTTGCCCGCAGCATCGTGCGCGAGGTT
>OCVT010000457.1_pt1 | contig 16439 bp, 18 predicted proteins | sample 1539111 | NCBI WGS metagenome assembly OCVT01 (sample SAMEA3991482, study PRJEB22521) | metagenome | biome: anthropogenic terrestrial biome; feature: sewage plant; material: raw primary sludge | place: Sweden | collected 2012-09-26 | reverse complement strand
TTTTTTCTAATTTCATTTAGAGGTGAATTAATTGGTAGTTATTAGAGGTGCCCTATATTATATCACATAACCGCTATCAAAATCATCTAAGCTATCAACTCTATGGTGTAAAACCTGTCAACTCAAAGCTCCATAACATTTCTATCAACTCTACGGTTGACCACTAAAATGTCATTTTTACACGAAAAAAGAGCAATCCGAGAAATACCCCGAACTGCTCTAATCCTTATTATTTCAACGTTCTTTACGTGTCAGCAATCCTACACACTCTATGTGTGTCGGTATTAGTATCAGAATACAAACTCTGATTCTCGTCATTAGCATGGGAACACAAATCTTTAGACTTTCTATTTCCTCTTGCATTCTTTCTTTCTGGCTTAAAACGGTTGCCATCTAAGCTGTTTTTAAATCCTGTTTTATATACAAAGACAAGTTGTGCAGTGCCAATATTTCCATCTTCATCATAACCACCTACTATAACTTTTTCAACTATACTTTCAAAAACATAACGGTCAAACTCATATAATACTTCGTTTTGCTCTAATGTTTTTTTGAAATCTCGTAAGCGTCGTTTGATATCTTTTTCATTCGTTGCATTTTCTTGGAGCTGTAGTCGCTCTTTAATTAGGTCTTCTTGCTTAGTAGTCATGCTAGAGAATTTTGATTCGTATGTATCTGAATCAATTTTTTCTTACCTGCTAATGATCTGGCAAAAACCACCAGACGATTACAGGTAGAGAAACTTATGGATAACTTCACTGATAAAGAATTGGCACTTATTGAAGCATTAGCTAACGGTATCAATGAATCAAAAAATATTGAAGACTAGTTAAGAATTATAGATAACAGAAAGAGCCGATAAGATGAGAATATTAATCTCAAATTATCGGCTCTGCGTCTTTGCGTCTGGCTCTGTGATAACAGTCATTTCTAAAAATTTTACATTTATTAAAGTTTCCTGCTTACACTTTGGACAGTATAATGGGAAGTTTGTAAGCATTGTGTCCTTCCGTATTCGTGTTCGGGTTTTATTCTTACAAACAGGGCAAAGAATCCAATCTGTATCCTTAATACAGCACAATTCGTCGCTCATAAAATTCTCTCCTTGATAAAGGTCTTATGACTTATCACCACTCATTTTATGTCGAAAAGCTATAATCGCAAGTATAAAAATAACCGACGTATAACCCAATACAATTATCAAATGCGGCAGCATTTCCCGAAAATCACCAGTCAAGACTGCTTGGATTGCTTGTACACTATGATAAAACGGCAAAATGTCAGCCACTTTTTTGAAAGCACCACCAATTAAGTTAATCGGAATAAATACCCCGGACAACCATACCGCAACATTTGTTAATAAAGGTCCGCAAATACCGCTTACTGCCTTTTCGTTAAACAAACTGCCAAATAATAAGCCAAATCCTACAAACAAAAGCGAGGTCAGAGTTGTCACAACAATAGCAAGCAGAAGATTGGCGGTAAGTTCAAGTCCCACAATACAGGATGCCAGCAAAGTTATTGCGGCTTGCGCCAACGCCATAACGAGCATTGGCAAAGTGTAGCCTAATATAAAATCCAAAGAGGTCATGGGTGAGGCGAACAAGCGCATCAAGAAAGATGAAGTACGGTCTTTGGATAACAGCATACCCGTAAACAATGCCATGAACGCGGTTCCGAACATTGCTAAACCGGGCGCAAGGTTTTCAATCGAGAACATCGTATTATTTGCTTCGGGAGGAATACTGGCATTAATGACGGACAGCAGCACCAGCAGTATTAATGGAAACCCTAAGCCGAAAAAAAGGTTGATAGGGTCGCGCAAAATCTCTTTCATATTGCGTTTTGCAAACAAAATAGTCTTCATGCTGTACCTCCTGATAGGATAACAAAAGCATCCTCCAACTTACTTGTTCCCGTTTGTTTTGTCAATTCCGCTACCGTTCCAATAGCCGTCAATTTACCGTTTGCCATTATTCCAATACGGTCGGACAACGCTTCTACTTCTTCTAAATAATGTGTTGTACGAATAATTGTAATCTTTTGTTTGATGGTCTTACACGGTGGAGAGCGACCTTTGGTTTCTTGATTTTCCGTTTTCGTAGTATCACGTCCTTTCAAATTGGGTAAAAAAATAGACGTTCATTTTTTGAACGTCTAAAAAAGAAGAAAAGGAATACTATTGTCACAGTACTCCTTAAAATCGTATTACTCTATTTTTGCGTAGATTCTGATGTGTCTTGCTGTATTTGCGTTTCTCGAACATCACCATAGAAATTATTCGTGTAATTATTAATAGTTGAAGAAGAAACAGCAATATCTTTTTCTCTTTTCGTAAATTGCAACCCCTCTCCTAATATGTCATTTTCTTCAAGAGTAATCGACCAATCTAGTACAATATTACGAACTCTTTCCATAATATTATATATTTGATTTGCACTTATCATTAAAGCGTATTTTGTATTAAAACCACTCGATTTTGATAATAGATTGTTCATACCTGCACTAAACTGTAATGTTGCATTACTACCATTTGCACTATCGTATACATTTTTTAGATTAGGGATTGAGTCTGAAACTAAATGTTCTGAAATCATATTTTCTATCTCAGTATCTTGCATAATCATAGGAATCCAACCATGATACGGGTTCCACCCTTTGACTTCGCCCTTAACTTTTCTATATTCAGGAATCTTATTGCCATCTTTATAGCCGTTCAACTCACTATTGACCCATTCTTCAAATTCATCCAACTTTAATTTTCTTGCTACTACATAAGCTTTCCTTAATAAATTCAAAACATCGCTATCTTTACTAAGTGCTTCTAGTTGTAAATCCAAAACTATTTTTCCCATTGTACTACCTCTAAATTCCAACTTGACTAAGTAGACCAAGTATTCCTGTTGCCACTAAGCTACTTGTAACTCTTAATGATATGTCTTTAATGACATTGAGAAATCCTTTTATCTTGGATGGATGTTCCCTGTTTGTGACTGCTTGTTTAGCTTGATTTAGTAAATCTAATACTTGTTCCGCTTCATTTCCGTAAGTATCTTTAAACATCTGCTGGAAATTCGAAATTTCGTGTAAAACTTCTAATACTTTTTCGTATTCAAAAACTTCATTTACTGCCTGTGTTTGCGTAGAATTAGATACATTCTGTTGAATTTGAACCCCAGTAGCATTTCCTGAAACACTAACAGAGTGATTAGTATCCTTTTCTTTGTTGTTATGATGATTATTTTCCATAATGTCCCTCCGTTTCTTATAATCCCATTCTTTATTTTGTTGTATCTCCACACTCTATATCAATCACTACAGAAACATTGATATAGTCCTTAATCTCTTTATTTCTGATTTTATTCCCCTCACCAGTAAAGACGATATGCTTGTAAAAGTGCTTGAAATAAAGGATTTCTACGTATTTGCTCGTTGTAGCAACACAATAGTCTCTATATGGCTCGAGAGGACAGAATGAATGTCATTTGAACCTGCCCGTTCTCGGAAACATATCCACTGCGTTTTTGGAGCTATCGGTAGACGGGAACATATTCACCAATCGTACCCGTTTACGAAAAGGGCACTCTTACTAGGAGCGCCCTCAATAATAAACATTAATGTAATTAATAGTCTTTTTTCTTTACTGGAATCCAGATTTCGCTTCGATACTTTGGATTTCCAGTGTCTGGACTCTCATTCCATAAAATTTCAGGACCTTCAACTGCTTCATATCCTGAAGATGGAAACCACTCTGAATAGATCCTCCCCCATACATTTTGAAGTGTTTCTGGGAATGGACCGATGGATTCAAATATTGCCCAGGTACAAGCATCTATTTTCAATACATCAAATTCCGCTGTCTCATCACTTGATGTTGCTACACCGATGTAATGATCTAGTTCTCCTCTTTCTTCCATTCTTCCTTCCGAGAAATTAGTGGAAGCACTAATAATACCAGTTGGTTCTACATTTGAAATTACTTTTAATTGTTTAATAACCTCCGGGGTTAAAAGTTCAGTCATTTTTGCAATCTCTGGATTAACACCTTTAAAAATAACTGGAACTCTCTTCTTAAATCCTACTAACTTAAATGCCTCTTTTTCAACAATACGATAGTTCATTTCGCATCCTCCTTGTATTGATAATATAAAGGTCATTCGAGGATAAGCTTTTAATTGTGTATTCTCACTCCTTGCCTCAGAAGGGAGAATACCATGCAGGGAATGAAAAGCACGAGAAAATGAATCAGCCGAATTATAGCCATATTTTACGGCTACATCAATTATTCTCAAATCCTTATCTTTCAAATCAAGTGCTGCCAGCGTTAATCTTCTTCTTCGAATATATTCTGATAAGCTTATACCTGATAAAAAAGAAAACATCCGCTTGAAATGATACTCTGAACAGTAAGCAATTTTAGAAATTTTACTATAATCAATCTCCTCAGTTAAGTGTTCTTCAATATATGCTAATGCATTATTCATACTTTTCAAAGAATCCATTGAATAACCTCCTTTCATCATCAATATTATCAAAGGATGTGCTTACTAATCCGACAATCTGTGCACAGTATAGTCGGCTATTATTTAAAATATTTTCTTATGAGACTTAAGAAACGAAATCTAATTCATGCTTAGCTTTTCAATTGCCTGTTTCCCATTAGTTAGGAAGACCACATGCTTTCCTTCGTAACTTAAATTTTTGCCTATTTAAATTAGAATCTGTTGGTTACCTGTATTCACTCGGAACAGGAATATTAAATCTCTCACACAATAGTTTTACGTCATGCACATCATTTTCATCATACTCATAGCCCAAGTGAAATAATATTTGGTTTTCAGCATCAATACATCTTACCGTTTTATCGCCTATTTTCCCAATGCCGCTAAACACTTCTGGAGGATATGCTTCTCCTTCAAAAACAATGTATCCTTGTTCGTTGAATTTAAATATATGAAGATCAATTATCCTGCCTTTACTATCCTTCCAAACCGTGTGAGATGTGGTGGTAAATGCTTCGGTAACTTCAGCAAAGCCTTTTTCTTTTAATATTTCAATAAACTTTTTACTATTACTTTCTTCCACAAATAAATCAATGTCGTTGTGTGCTCTTGTTTCTTCTTCTAATAATGCATCTACTCCCCAACCGCCATCAATCCATATGTTAATTCCATTTTCTTCAGCGTATGTTATTATCTCAATGGCATCAGTTTTACTTACCATGCAACCCCTCCGTTCAAATTAAAATTTATAAGCGATAAATCTCGAAGCTATTATGCTAAAGATGAAGTTTGCCTTTTTTTGCTCGCCATAATTAGAACTAAATCGAGGCTCCAGCAATCCCCCAGATTTAAGTCCCCTTTTGTGCCGTGGTAGAAATGCCCCGTGTCTAATGATTTTTCATTAATTGCTCTAGCCCTTCTTCGGATGTTAACATTTCAAGATTATTAAATATTTCCTCTTCGCCCCAGTTCCACCATTGGAGCTTTAGCAAGAATTCAACCTTTTCATCACTAAATCGTTTTTTGATAAATTTAGCTGGATTCCCACCATATATTGTGTATGGTTCAACGCTTTTTACTACTGTTGAGTTAGCAGCAATAATCGCACCATCACCAATTTTAATACCCGGCATAATGGTAACATTCTGTCCAATCCATACATCATTTCTAATCACTGTATCACCCTTGAATGGTAACTGCTCTATTGTTGGAGTTACCTTCTCCCAACCACAGCCAAAGATATTAAAGGGATAGGTTGTAATTCCATCAATTCTATGATTTGCACCATTCATAATAAACTTAACACCCTCTGCAATTGCACAGAACTTGCCTATTATCAGTTTATCTCCAAGAAACTCATAATGATGCTCTATATTATCATAAAATTTCTCTGGTGAATTTTTATGATCACTATAGTAGGTATAATCTCCAATCTCAACATTAGGTCTTTTCGGTAGGTTACTTAAATAACAAACAGTTTTTATGTTTTCATTTGGATATAGTTTTTTCTTATCTGGTCCTATCATAGGATACACCTCTCTTTCATACTTTTATATGTTTTCTATCGTGTTTTATATGATTCATTATTTTGATACCATAGCAAAGCATCCTTTTCTAGTTGCTTTACAAATGCATCCTTACCAGTGCAGTAGCCTTCAATATCCTCCGAGAATCGATAAGCCAGCTCCATCTTTAATTCACCATACTCTAAAGCGATGTCTGGATGTGTACGCAGAAAGTCCCTTACTGCTATATGCCTATTAATATCTTTGTGATTGCTTTGCTCAAAAATATGAATCTGGTGTGTCCTGTTATCGCCGCCTTTGCGGAAATATCTACGTCCTTCAATACCAAACTCACCCATACACTCATAACCAATCGCTACAAATTCTTTGTTATGCTTATCAACCAAACTAATATTTGTCACTACGGGCATTATATCAATGATTGATTTAGCGGCTAACCCTTTGACTGCTGTACTGCCAATATGGTAAACCTCCACCAATATATCCTTCAATATATTCTTTATCTTCTGTGATTCATTTTCATACTCTACTTCCCAAAAGGGGTCGTACGGAACTACTCGTATAAACAATATAAACCTTCCAATCTCATTCTCAACGAATAATATTTTTAGAATAAAGTCTTTTATACTTTTTAACAATGGAGCCGCCAGCCAGAACAGACTATACTGACCAGCGACTACCTTAAATTTAATGTTTCAGATTTATTTTCTTATCTCTAATTTCATAAACTACATCAGCTACATTTTCGAGTAAGCGTTTATCGTGGGTGATAAACACGATAGTTCCGGCATACTCCTTCATTAGTATTTCCAAAGCCTCTAAACTTGGTATGTCAAGGAAGTTACTGGGTTCATCCATTAGTAGGATGTTATATCTACCCATGAGCATTTTAGCTAGCAACAATTTTATAATTTCTCCACCGCTTAAAACAGATAAGCTTTTTCCAATATCGTTCTGTTTGAACCCCATAGATGCTAGCACTGAACGAATTTCTGATATATTGTAATCACAATCCTCCTGCATAAACTCCATGACATTCTGATTACTGTTGTACTTGTAACCATTCTGTGCAAAGTAACCTATTTTTGCCTTAGGTGAAATAGAAATTCCTTCTTCATGGTTTAAGATCATTTGGATTAAAGTTGTTTTTCCGGTTCCATTACCACCAGTTAACGCCACTTTTGCTCCTAGAGGAATTTGAAAAGATGCATTTTCAAACAGTGCCTTATCCCCAAATATTTTATTAATTTCCGTACCGACTATAGGGTATGGATTATGGAGCTCCAATGCTTTACTTTGCCTGAAACGAATTCTGCGAATGTCTTCCGGAGCTTCTACATTTCCTAAGGCTGCAATCCTGTGCTCTAGGGATTTAGCGGCATTATGCATCTTTTTTTCCTTACTTCCTATTGATTTTTGATGAGCTAAACGCCCTCCGCCTTCAGTACTTTTTTTCTTTGAAGCACCTTTCGCCTTCTGTTCTATTTTACGAGCCTGTTTTCGCTTTTCCTCCGCAGCCCTTTCCAATCGGGCACGTTCCGCAATAAATTGTTCGTATTCTGCAGCTTGGCTCTTGCGTTCTTCCTCTTTCTGACGAAGATAATCAGAATAGTTTCCCCAATACTCAGTGATTTTGCCATCTTTCAGTTCCCATATTTTATCTACTATTTCATCAAGAAAATAGCGGTCATGGCTAATAACTAACAGTGCACCTGTAAAATATTTTAGCTGTCCAATTAGAAAATCAATTCCTTCACGGTCTAAATGGCTCGTAGGTTCATCCGCTAAAATACCATGAACCTGTGCGGATAAGGCCTGTGCTATTTTAAGCCTTGTTTCTTCACCACCGCTCATGGTCTGTATATCTAATTGCTCAACACCGAGCTTGCCTACAAGTGCAAAATCTTTTTCCACCTGCAAAGTTACTTCGTCCAACTGGGGAATATAGGCAAGTTCACCCAGACGATTCATTTTACATCCTGGGGGAGTTAATTCTCCTAAAAGTACCCTGAGTAAAGTGCTTTTTCCAGCACCATTTGCTCCTACTAAACCAATACGGTCATAATCATATACTTCTATTTCATCTATATCCAAAACATCTCGCCCTGTGAATTCCACACGAATGTCTTTTGCTTTTAATATCAATTCCATAACATTTCCTCCTGTCTATAATCGCATGTTTTCTTTTGCTTGTACGCAGGGAAAACCCTGCGATTTTAGCAGGAAGAATTACATGAAAATTAAATACATAAATATGGTCCCTCCTATGAATTTTGTTTTAAATCTAATTTTCTAACCTCAGTCATCATCGGGCAAACTATAGCAATACCGATGATTAAAATACCTGATATTAAAAACCAATGGTTTATACCAATTCTATCAGCAAAGAACCCGGAAAGGATTAACCCTAGTGGCATTGCAAGTGACATGATACTACCGGTGAAGGAAAATACACGCCCTAAATATTCAGGCTTGATTTTTTGCTGAAATAGTGCTGTTTGTACACCGCTGTAAAATGGAACTGAAAGCCCCATTATTGCACAGCAGACTACAAATATGATAAATCCACTTGGAGGAAGTAATCCTGCAATGGCTAAACTAGCTCCCATCATAAAAAATGAACCTGTTATTAAAGGTACACGCTTTTCGTAACTTCCCAATCTTCCTAATATCAAGCCGCCTGCCAGCATGCCAGAGGCAAAAGCAATTTCGGTAATAGAAATATGCATCGGTGTTCCATTAAAATATTCCATGCTGATTAAAGGATATAGTGCATTAATTGGCATATAAACAAAAGTATATAGTGTTCCTAAGAGTAATAAGGCAAACAATCCTTTGTTTTGTCTCATAACGACAATTCCTTCTTTCATTTCTCTTATGAAATTTGGTTCCAAACTTTGCACTTGATCACCCAGCTTAGGAATACGTACAATTGCTACCGTAATAGATGCAATCACAGCACCCAACACATCGATGGCAATAATAGCATTTAAATCCCAAACGGAGTATAGGAGTGCTGCAACTGCTGGACTAACAATATAGCTTATAGACTGCAAAGACTGACTATAGCCTGCGCATTTCGTCAGCTGTTCTTCTGGTACTAAAAGTGGCGTAACCGCATTGAGTGCTGGGGTATGAAAAGCTGTTCCAATGCTACGGATAAACAATACTATCATAACCATCCAGACAGGTAGCTCCATATAGAATGCAACAATAGTAAGCACCGAACCAGCTGCTGCGATAATTAAATCAGCACCAATCATTATCTTCTTCCTATCATGACGATCCACTAGCACACCAATTGCAGGTCCAAAGACCGCATAGGGTAAAAAACCTAATAGTGAAGCCATAGACAAGACCATCGCGGATCCAGTTTTTTCTGTAAGGTAAAAAATAATCGCCATTTGCAGGATGGCACTAGTGATTAATGATACTGCTTGCCCTGCCCATATTGTATAAAACTTAAGTTTCCAATTGTTGTATTTTTCCATTTATATTATCTCCTGCATATTATTTTGCTTGAATTTCTATTTTGAATAGCATTCTAGGCAATAAAAAATGCAGGCCTAAATCCACAATGTGGCTTTTGGTCTGCATACATACAATTTGGAAACATTCATATTAAAGACATAGTTAAATAAAGGTATACTTAAATAACCAATATCCTCACCGTAACTAATGAATGCTCAATATCGTATAAATAAGCACAACAAAAAAGCCTATCATCGGGGATTGATTCTGCTTTTTTTATTGCCAGCTTATCTTAAACGCATTGAGGCTGTCATAGTTTCGGTTCCTCCTACATCTTTATTTATATCAACCTATAGAATAACACAACAAAACGATGTATTCAATACAAAAATAATCAAATGTATCTCATGCTTCCATTTCGAAAACTGATTTGAAGGCTATGACGAAGTGTTTTATCTTCATTATCCATACCTAAATGTCCCTTCTCTTTTTATCATAACATTTTACAGCTCTTATTTCAACCTTTATATGTACTTGAAAGTAATTACTTGTCAGTGGTTTCTTTTCTTTTGATACTTTCCAATCTATTATTCTATCCAATTTTAGGGTCATATACGACTCAAATGTTAAGTTAAATGCCACAACATAAAAATAATGTGCATCATAGTAAAGGAGGTGGGAAGAATCGTATGTTGTTTTTCAGTATTATAAGGCGATTGATATCGAATATCTAGAACTAGCTCTTTTCGTATCATTTCCGACCATTCTCAGATTTTATCAATTCGATTTTGAGTATCAGATAATGGCGAATAATTTAGTAGTTCACTCGCAATAATTTGATAAACCTCTTTTTGTTCCTCTTTAGAAATTAAAGCTAACAAACTATCGATTAGAGACTGATTTTCCTCTTTGTTCAAAGAACGGTTTTCTAATAAAATCTTTTATATAACCAAAATGTCCTTTTTATTAAATAAGGATTTTCCTTTTAGATAACGTGTATGGTATTTTGCATCATATGCAAGTTCCGCTGCAAGAGTAGTTTACGTTTCTAAGAAACTACCAAGGAGAGAAAAATCTCTATGTATCGTTTTTTCACTAACTCCAAACTCATCTGCTAGCCGTAACTTAGAAAGATGAGCACCTGACTGCAAACGCAGAAAAATCGTTAGTAAGCATTCTTGATTGTTCATATTCACCTCAATTCTAAAAAAATTATAACATCTCTAACAGTTTATATTCAATTGTTACCACTATTTCCATAGCAACCATTTAGACGACTTTGGATGGTGGGTATATTTCTATTCCCACAAACTCCTTGTCAATGGAAATAAACACATACCCACAGGGTAAATGGAAATAGATTTTGATAATTTCTAGCTATCACTTCTACTCACTCCAAAAATTTACTCACTCTGATACTTCCCCACTATAAAGCAAAAAGCCTTGCAATCAAGGCTTTTCATTATCCCTTTCGTTCAAAGGTTTCTAGGCTTTTACGAGCAAAGCAACACACTCGATGTGCCTTGACATGACAAGATTGATGTCATGGGGCATTTTGGGGTGTTGCTTGTATGTGGGAACTGTTCTACGGCTATTTTTGCAATAGCTTTGTTTGTGGGAACATATCAACTAAGAAAATAATCATCTATCTCCTCTTGATTTTTGAGAATATCTTTCTCTGACACTCCTACCAACCTTGCCATATCAATAGAAGAAGCAAATCTTAACTGTATGTTAATATCAAGGTTAAACGAGTATTTTTGAAGTTCTTCAAGTTTATGATATTTCTTCATCAGTTCATTTAACTTTATTTGGTATTCTTTATCTAGCTTATCAACATAAGCATTGATTTTTTCTTGATAACGATTAATGACTTCAATCTCATGTTTGTTGAGTATTCCTTTCCCTAAACTAAGAGCTGTAGTAGCAACTATTGAACCGACTAAAGCACCTACCACTGGAATAGGAATTATTGTTTGACCAATTGCTGCACCGATTGCTGCTCCAGTTGCATCAATAGCATTTAAAGTAACTAAGTCAATAAACCCATCCGTATCAACATCACCTTTTCGATATTTCACTATCGCACTGCTTAAGCCAAATGTTCCAGATGTAATTGCTCCTGCACTTGGCGCAGCTAAATGGCAGATGTTAGTTAAACCGTAAATAGCATATCCAGAGATTCCACCTTTAAGGGCTCCTTCTGCAGTGCTTATACCACATTGTTTCCAGTCATCAGAATCAAAGTTCCAGACTTCTTTTCCATCTTTATGCTTTTTATAAACAAAGATTCCTAAATTCAATCCACTTTGAACCGCAGCTCCAATTCCAGCGACTTTTGATGCCTCACCAAAATTTGGTTGTGCTTCTTGATGAGCAACTAATCTATCATTATCAGCTTGCTTTTTTATATCAGCTTGTTGTTGAGTAGTCTGCTTATTTATTTCATTAACTTCTCCTGATAGAGTTTGGTCAATCGTTCCTTTTTTAACATCTTGATATCTAAGCAATGATGATTTCAACCACTCATCATAAGAAGAACCACGTAGTGCACTTTCATCTTCAATAGCTTTTCTAATACTATTAATTTGGGAAATTGATAATGTATTCCCTTTATATTCAACTGTTTTAGCCCCACTCATAATTTTTTCAATGACTTCTACATGATCCTTTGGGAACATCATACTCATTTTATCATAATTAGAAGCTTGTTTTATTTCTTCAAGGATGTTCGCATAAAATTTCATTTGAATTTCTTTACCTTGCAGTAATAAATCCGCTGGACCATTATCATTCAATAACACTACGCTTTTTTGCATTCCTTCAAAAACATCTCGTGCATTTCTAATGCTAGTTTCAGCAAATTCTGCTATAAATCCATGCACTCCAGTTTCTCCACCACGGTTAATATTTATCAAATTTTCAATTTCTAATTTTGCTAAATCAAGATTTGATAATGCATTGGCTGACCTAGTAGCTAAATCCGATAGTTTATCTGTTTCAGTCGAAAGAATTGCATCTAAAGAGTTTAATAAATCAGAAAGCCTAATGTTGTTAAGATAGTCGATATATGATGCAATGCCTTGTTCTACATTATTATCAAGATATTGTTCATTAAGCATCTAATTTAAGTTCCTTATCAATTAGTTGTGCCAAAGTTAAAGAAGAATTTACAAGCAAACCTGCCTGCATTTTTTCTTCTTTAGAAAATAAATTATAATCAGTTCCATCTAATGCAATATATGCTTTCGATACCCCTCTAATTTGAGAATCCGTTGTTTCAATCAATGCTTTAACTTCAGCATTCATATTATTAAATTTTCTTATTATTTTTTCGATATTTTTTCTTTTAGCAATTAATTTGTCTGCTGTTTCCTTATTTTTATGGCTTGCAAATAATCCTGACCCTACAGAACCTGCAAGCATAACACCCGCAATCGTCCATCCAACAGGACCAGCTAAAGCAAGGAATGCTCCTCCAGAAGTCATGCCACCACCTCCAGCTGCTAGTGCTCCGCCACCTAACCATGCTAAAGCTGCATTAGTTGCAGCTGCACCAGATAATGTAGAAATTGCTGTTCCAGTTGATGCGACCCCAAATGTTGTAGCTATCCCCATTGCAGCAGTAGGCCCCATTGTAGCAACTGCCACACCAAGTGCACTTAATGTAGCACTAGTTCCTGAACCTCCAGCAGCTGCTTTTGCCTCTACTTCTGCTTTTTTAATTTCGCTTTGTTTTATTTTGAAGTTTTCAATTTCAAATTCTATTTTTTTTAGTGTAACCTTGAATTCCTTTGGTGTATTGGCTAATTGATTAATACGGTCTTCAACTGATTTTACTAATTTCACTGCTTTTTCACGTTTTTTATAAAGAGAGTTTGTGTTGTCACCTAAAGAACTTGCAACTTCTTCATAACGTTCAACTGCTGCATTGTAATTATCAATTGCATTTTTTCTGAGCTTTGCATTAAACATGTCATTACCTCCTAGGTTTTTCCGTCTTATCTATTGTATTATTTTTGTTATCGGGCAACATTAACTTTTTTCGAGGTTGCTTATTATTCATTGCGAAATCTTTCTAAAAATGCCTTTACTACCGTAGGGTAATAATTTTCAACACCTAGTTTTTCAGCCTGATTCTTAATTTCACCATTATTTGCACCAGAATAATGAGGAATATAGAAAACCTTATATTCCTTTTTCATCTTAAGTTTAGGTTTTATCAAAAATTTTTCTGCCCACTCATATGGTTTTCTTCCTATACAAAGCAATCTAACTTCTTTTTCTCTTGGAAGAAACAATGAAATCTCTTCATCAAGTTCCAATACAAGTTTTTCTATCAATTCTTTGTTATCTTTTGAATTAACGAATTTTCTAATTTCTTTACTATCACTGCCGACAATTGGGAAAAAATCAGTCATGTAAGATCCTGATTCGGGAGTATCTTTAATTGCTTGAGCGAGCAAGTAATCCCTACTTTTTCCTACATTATGAAAATTATTCCAGGGTCTTTCTTTATTTTCTATTTTTCTAGTTGCTAGTTTTGACTCTTCTTCATCAAATTCTCCACCTGGATTCATTGCTACAAAAATTGTATTTGATTTTTGTAATTGATGTTCATATTTAATGAAATCAATATTTTCAACTAAATCTGCTTCATTTAGGAATTCTCCGTCATCTCTATTACTTTCCCAAATAGCCCACGAAGCCAAAGCAGAATAGTCTTTCATCTTTCTAATCTTGTTATCCAATCTCAGGCCCTACTTTCCTTTGCTAATATCATTATACAACTATCACTCGTTAAATAACAGGAAAAATATTGATATGACAGACTTTAGCTACTACAAACACAAAAAGGACATCCCTAATTAAAAGAATGCCCTTCTTTGTATTTGGATGGAAGCGTAACATTTTTTTCTCTTTCAAAGGTTGTGATTTTTTCTTTTGTAGTCGCCTCAAGAAAAATCATTTTACCCTGTATATTTAACTCATCAATAATTAGCTTTAATTCTTCAGAAACCATTGTTTTTCTCCTTTACATTTACCATTTATAGTTGAAAGTCAAAAAACATCATCTTCTAATGCCTTTCCTCGGCTCTTGCCCCCATCCAACTTCATCTAAGAATAATTGTTTTTGAATGTAGGACCATATAACTCTGAGTGTTCATTATCACTACACAATCGTTCCACCATCGTTAGTGTAGATTCCCCAGCAACGATTATCAGCCACCTCTCTTTTGTACATTGTAAATAGCATTTTGGAATTTTCTTTGCATTTCTTCCTCTAGCTCATTATCGTAGTCTTTTGTGTGCTTATACATTGCATTAATGAAATCTGTAAAATAAGGCACCCCATCATAGAGATTACTATTTTCAACAAAGAAACTATAGATTTCTCTGTAATAAATAATATTATATTTTTCACCATACGAAAACTTACCTAACTCAATGCGATTGTAGTTTGGTGAAAAAATAAAGCAACTTACACTTTTATTGCGATACTCATCATCAGTTGTGACAAACTGGTAGTATTTTTTTAGCTGCGACTGTACCTGGTCACTATAGATATCATGTCGCTCACTAATGCCGTTAATACTGGACTTAATTTTGTTTTCTATTACAACAACATTCTTTTCATCAGAAATTAACAAGTCAATATTTTTCTTTTCTCTTTCAATGATAAAGTCTGTGCGTATATCGATAGATAAAACTTCATGTGCAAACCTAGAAAAAGCATCTCTATTTATATCAAAAAAGTAAGCAAACATATTTGAAAAAGCGAGTTCATTATCTTCCTGCCTGATTATTTTTAGGAAATTAAAATATGGATCTACTCTAATTTCAGGTAAGTCAGAAACTTTCTGTGTTGTATCAGTATCTTCCCATAACTCGCAGTTCTCAATTATCCTATTCAAATCAGTGAAAGAATCCGGCTTTTCATTTTCGTGGTAAAACTCTCTTAATGTTTGCTTGCCAAATCCTTTATTTGTACGAATAAAAAAAGTGTACTCACCGCTTACAGATTCATCGTCTGTAATATAGATCTGATTTTTGGGTTTAATAACCCTATCTGCAACAAACGTAGCATAAGCGTTTTTTTCATCTTCAAGACTACCACGAAAGGAATTCTCATTAAATAGATCAACAAGGCTTACTCCACCATAGACCAGTCCTAATGCAACTTGTCCTTTATAGCGCTCTTTTCGCGGGAGTTTACTATTGGCAAAATCGAGAATCGTAATCCCCTCAGCCTTGGCTAGTATTTTATATATTTTCGAAGCAAACTTTCGTACCATCAAAACTGTTATTCTATTGCTTCCATGAGATAATTCTATTGTTCCTTGTGAATTGAGATAAATATAGTTTTTTCCATCATCCGCCTTATATAAGTTTATGATTTCGTGACCTATATTATCTCCCTCTAACAAATAACCTCCAACATACATTTTGTTGATTATTATTTCCCGACTCATATGTGTTGGTATTACTGTAATTGGTTGTTTAATCTCAACCGGATCCATAGCCCCATCTGATGACAAAAACAAGCGGAATCTTCTTAGATGAGACATGTAACTGCTAACAAGTGAACTAACGTTACCCGTCGAATTCTCAGTAAGAGCTTTAAATAATGCCTCTTTTGCCACACTCTCAAAATCCGGAGAGGTTACTACATTCCAGAAGAGATCTTTACTCTCTTTTTTCCAAAGATAGAAGGAATCAGAGTAAGAAGTGTCGATTGTTGTTTGTTTATAATCCAGGCTATTTAAGAATTTTCTATATAAAACACGCAGCTCCTCAAACGATAAAACTTTCATCTTGTTAATATCCAAAATAGAACCTCTCCCTTCACAAAATTAAGCTACTCATCCTTATCCTGTCTTCCTTGCTTAGTTTTCTGTGTTTTTTTCTAATTTCATTTTGAGGTGAATTAATTGGTAGT
>OCVT010000442.1_pt1 | contig 16742 bp, 11 predicted proteins | sample 1539111 | NCBI WGS metagenome assembly OCVT01 (sample SAMEA3991482, study PRJEB22521) | metagenome | biome: anthropogenic terrestrial biome; feature: sewage plant; material: raw primary sludge | place: Sweden | collected 2012-09-26 | reverse complement strand
ATAAACATAGTAACCGTAGCCAGCAACAATCAAAAAATAAATTAAAAAAACGAGGTAGTCATAAATTTGCAATGTGTTCATTGGTTCATAATTATTTGGTTATTACTTTTTTTATTGTGGTATTCCGTTGGACTTATCTTCTAACCTTTTGTTCCCATTTCCAAGCACTATCAATGGCTTCTTCAAGGGTTGCTGCTGTTTTCCAGCCTAGTACAGTATTGGCTTTTTCGGTATTGGCATAGGCTTCGGTTACATCGCCTTCTCGTCTTGGTACGATAGTATACGGTAGCTTTTGCCCACTCACTTTTTCAAAAGCCGTAATCACTTCGAGTACAGAACTTCCTTTGCCTGTTCCTAAATTGAAGACCTCTAATGCCGTTTCATTTTTCTTATCCAACAAACGTTGCAAAGCCACTACATGCGCCTTGGCCAAATCTACTACGTGGATGTAATCACGAACACAAGTCCCATCAACCGTAGGATAATCATTGCCATAGACGGACAGCTCTTTGCGCAAGCCCATTCCGGTTTGTGTAATAAAAGGGACTAAATTTTGAGGAACTCCGATAGGTAACTCTCCAATTTCGGTAGAAGGATGTGCGCCAATTGGGTTAAAATAACGCAGCAAAATAGCATTGAGTCCACTTACTTTAGTCACATCGGCAATGATTTCTTCTCCTATTTGTTTGGTGTTTCCATAAGGAGACATCGCAGCTTGAATAGGCGTAGTTTCTGCAATTGGCATCATTTCGGCTTGACCATAAACCGTGCAAGAGGAACTAAAAATGAAATGAGCTTCTGGCTTTTTTTGCAATTCTTGCAAAAGATAAACCAAAGAAGCAATGTTGTTCTCGTAATACAATAAAGGATTTTGAACACTTTCGCCCACCGCCTTGGAGGCAGCGAAATGAATTACTCCTGTAACCTCAGTATATTTGGCAAAAAAAGCTTGTACTGCCGCTTTTTCTCTTAAATCAATTTGTTCAAAAATAGGCTGCTTTCCTGTGATTCTTTCAATTCCATCCAAAACATCAATAGACGAATTCGATAAATTATCAATCACGATTACCTCATAACCAACATTTTGTAATTCAACAACCGTATGCGAACCTATAAATCCTAAACCTCCTGTGACAACTATTTGCATCTTATTTGTTTTTATAATGAACTACTGACAATCCTCTCAAGACCTCAGCACTTTTCTCTGGAGTAATATCACGCTGTGACTCGCCCATCATTTCATAACCTACCATAAATTTCTTTACCGAAGCTGAGCGCAACAACGGCGGATAAAAATGCATATGAAAATGCCATTCTGGATGTTCTTGACCATCTGTTGGCGCTTGATGAATTCCCGAAGAATACGGAAAGGAAGTCTCAAAAAGGTTATCGTATTTGGTGGTTAATTGTTTTAAAATAATCGCAAAAGCAGTAACCTCAGCTGAACTAAAATCAGTGATTTTGGACACATTGCGTTTGCTTACAATCATAGTCTCATAAGGCCAAATCGCCCAAAAAGGCACCAAGGCTACAAAATGCTCATTCTCGATAACGATGCGCTCTTGCACTTTCAATTCTTCCTGAACATAATCTTGCAATAAGGTTCGACCTTGTTGCTCATAATACTGCTTCAAGCTATTATGTGTTTTTTCTACCTGCGTAGGCAAAGACGATTGTGCCCAAATTTGACCGTGCGGATGCGGATTACTACAGCCCATCACACTGCCTTTGTTTTCAAAAATTTGAACGTGGTTAATGTAATCTATAGCGCCCAAAGTAGTGTATTCTTTTTGCCAAGTCGCTACAATATTCTCGATATTCTCGACCTCCATTTGAGGTAAGGTCAAATCGTGTCTTGGTGAAAAACAAACCACTCTAGAAATGCCTCGTTCTGGTTTTGCTTTAAAAAAAGTAGGCATATTGTTTTCTTCAAAAGCAATAGGTTCTTGTTTTAGCGCAGCAAAATCATTTTCGAAAACATAACAAGAATCATAAGCAGGATTCACTTCGCCATTGGCACGCACATTCCCTGGACATAAGTAACATTCAGGGTCGTACTCTGGCAATTGCGCACCTGAAATGCTTTCTTTTTGACCTTGCCAAGGTCTTTTGGAACGGTGGGGAGAAACCAAAACCCATTCGTTGATTAAGGGATTAAAACGTCTATGTGGGTCTTCGTTGATATCAAAATTTTTCATGCTATTCATTTTATGCTTTTTGACACAGATTTGCTACGCCTATTCGCTACCACTCGGGTCACGAATTATCACAGATTAATTTTGTGCTTAAAAATTTGTGCAAATCTGTGGAATCAGCGTTAAGTTTTTTATTAGTTATGATGGCTCATATAAGGATGTCCCGTTTCCGATTTTAACATCGTAGATTTTCAACTCAATGTTCCATTTTTCTTGGTACAATTGAGCGAATTTTTGTTTAACCGCTTCTTCTTTTCCTTTTTTAATCAAAGTAATGGTGCAACCGCCAAAACCACCGCCCATCAATCGGGAACCTATTACGGCCTCATCGGCTAAGGCCAATTCGACCAAATAATCCAACTCAGGACAGCTTACTTCGTATTCTCTAGACAAGCCATCGTGTGTTTCAAAAAGTAATTGTCCCAAAAGTTCAATATTTCCAGCATCCAAAGCTTCGCAGGCTTTAGACACACGAGCAATTTCTTTTACTACATAATGCACACGTGTAAAAACAACAGCATCCATTTTGTCTTTCAAAGTCAACAATTGCGCTTCGGTACAGTTTCTGAAACTTTTAACTTCAGGAAAATTAGCTTTGATAATCGCCAAACCTTCTTCGCATTCTTCTCTTCTTTTGTTATACGCCGACGTAAACAAGGAATGCTTCACATTGCTATCAAACAACACCAAAGCATAGTCTTTAAAATCAGCGTTGTGGTACTCAAATTCCAAAGTATTGCAATCCAATTTAATGACCTTATTTTCTAGCCCATGCACACTAGCAAATTGGTCCATAATACCACAATTGATTCCCACCCAATGTTCTGCCTTTTGGCTCATCAATGCGCGATTTTGTTGGCTAATGTCTAGATTGAAAAGCGATTGAATTCCGAAAAGAAAACCACATTCTAAAGCAGCCGAAGAAGACAATCCAGAACCTACTGGAATGTTGCTACTAAATACGCAATTAACTCCACTAAAATCAAAGCCATTGTCTTGCAATTGTTTCAAAACCCCTAAAATGTAATTGTGCCAAACGGTTGAACTGAGTTGAATCGATTTCGACAAATCGATTTCGAATTCTTGATTCAAATCGATAGCCACGATTCGAGAAGTAGTCGTATTACTTTTTTCGAAAGCAAAGCAAATAATCTTATCTATAGCAGCAGGCAATACATAGCCATCGTTATAATCTACATGTTCTCCAATGATGTTAATTCTTCCTGGAGAAAGCACTATTTTTTCAGGTGCATTACCAAATGCATCCTGAAAAAAAGCCGTCGTTTTTTGTATTAATGAATCATTCATTATTCTTAAAATTAGAATTATTTTGAAATTGTTAATCTTTCTTCCCTTGTATACAAAAGAGGAAGGATAAAATGTGATTAAGTAAGAATCTAAAGTCATCGTTTTGTCATTCCGAAGAATGAGGAATGACAAAAGTGACTACCATTATGCGATTTCTCCTTCGTCGAAATGACAGAAAAAAAATCTAACATGGTGACATTAACGATGCTTATTGTACTATTTTTTTATTTATTTCTTTGCTTCCAAAGTCAATTTACCCGCCTTTAATCCAGCTCCATTCACTTCCAATTTGATATCGCCTGCGGTAGTTTTCGATTTCACCAATACAACCAATTTTCCGCTAAACAATTTCATCGTGTCTTTATGGAACATTTCGAGTGAAGTCGCATCTCCATTACAGGCGGCGCGATACGTACCCGCTCCAGAAACTTTAAATTTTAACTGGTTTGTTGCTGTTGGACAAGGAACTCCATTTTTATCCACTACAGAAACCGTCACAAACGAAATATCCTCGCCATCGGCTGTGATGGTTTTTCGGTCGGCATCCAAAACAATTTGGTACGGTTGACCAGCGGTTCGGATTTCCTTTTCTTCAGCCACTTTTCCATTGTCATCATAAGCAACAACTTTTACCGTTCCTGGTTCATATTTTACATCCATCCACATCAAGCGGTAACGGTTTTGCGGAGTATTTTTGTTTTTGGTTTGTACGCCCATACTTTTACCATTGATAAAAAGTTCGGCACTGTTGTAACTGGTGTACACAAAAACAGGAGTTGTTTGTCCCTCGCGACCTTCCCAGTTCCAATGGGGTAAAATGTGTAGCGTAGTTGCCTTGGTGTTCCAACGGCTTCGGTACAAATAATAACGGTCTTTCGGTAAGCCTGCTAAATCGTTAATTCCGAAATAAGAACTACGAGACGGCCAGCTTTCGTCATAAGGTGTTGGTTCGCCCAAATAATCAAATCCTGTCCAAACGAATTCACCAATTACCCAAGGTTTATCATCCTGAAGTACAAAATCTTCATCGGGAACATTGGACCAACTACAGGCTTCCAAATCATACGATGAAGATTGAAAGTCTGGATATTGCTTCATTTTTTCTTGTACTACAGGAAATTTGTAAATCCCTCTAGAACTCACGGTTGATGCCGTTTCGGAACCCAAAATGAATCCTTGCGGGAATTTTTTGAATGCCTCATCATACAAATGCACGCGATAATTCAATCCTGGAATATCCAACAAAGCTCCAAAACCAGACTCCATAGTCGCTTTCACTTGATCCATTCCTACGGTTACAGGACGCGTTGGATCTTCTCTATGAAAAATCTCCTGCAACCATTTTGCTCGTTTTACACCCGCTTCTCCCCACTGATCTGGGACTTCATTCCCTGAACTCCACATCACAATTGAGGGATGATTTCTTGTGGCTTGTACCAAATTCACTATGTCTTTTTCGGCATATTCGTCAAAAAAGCGATGGTAGCCGTTTTCTACTTTTGGTAAAACCCATTCATCGAAACTCTCTGCCAAAAACAAAAAGCCCATTTCGTCTGCCAACTCCAATTGCTCGAAAGAAGGCATATTATGCGAACTACGAATGGCATTACATCCCATATCTTTTAAAATGGTCAACTGTCTACGCAAAGCCGCTTTGTTTACCGCAGCACCAAGAGGTCCCAAATCGTGATGCAAACAAACCCCTTTGAATTTGGTCACTTTTCCATTAAGACTAAATCCTTTATTGGCTTCATATTTAATTTCACGAATTCCAAATCGGGTGGCAACCTCATCTTTTAGTTCATTGCCAACATACAATTGAGCAACCGCTTTGTACAAATAAGGCGTTTCTGGGCTCCACAATTTTGGATTCTCTACTTTTAAATTTTGATCAAACTCTTTTCCGAAGCGTAAGGAAGATTCCTCTGCACTTACTTTGTGTCCTTCAGCATCAAAAATGGTGGTCACCAAACGCGTATTTTCGCCAGAGGCTTTGGTCTTAATATTGACTTTGGCCACGGCATCGCTAATAAAAGGTGTCGTTATAAATTGCCCCCATTGGTCAATGCTTTCATTGTTCTTAATAATAACACTTACTTTTCGATACAAACCAGCTCCGGGATACCAACGGGAGGCAAATTCTTTATTGGATAATTTTACTGCTACAGTATTAGCGCCTTCTTGAATGAATTGAGAAACATCAAAATAAAAATAACTATAGCCATACGCCCATTCTCCTACTTTTTTCCCATTCAAATACACTTGAGGTTCGCTCATAGCGCCTTCAAAAAGGAGTAGCACTTTTTTCCCTTTGGCTTCTTTAGGCAAAGTAAAAGTATTGCGATACCAAGCAGTGCCAATATGCGGCAAGGCTCCTGTTCTTCCTGTTTTTTCGGTAGCTACATTTTCTCCATTTTGAACGATGGCTACATTTTGTATGTCCACTTTTTTATCAAAAGGACCATAAATTGCCCAATCGTGTGGAACAGTAACTGATTCCCATTTCGAGTCATTGAAGTTGGCCTTAAAAGCGTCTTCAAAATTTCCTTTTTGAAATTTCCAGTGGGCATCCAATACCTTTACCACTCGCGCTTGAGAGAAAGCTATGGCGGTGAAGGCAATAAAAACCAACAAAAAAGAGGGTATTTTTTTCATTTATACAACATATTTTTGAACCATATAAGACATTTAAGGCCATATAAGGTTTTTATTTTAATCTATAGAGTTTCCTCATTTCTAACATTCAGAAATATGGTTTACTTATTTCGTCTTTATTCTGAATCCAATTCATTATTCTTTAAAAGCATCCAATGCTGGTGAAGGTTTTCCGTCTTGTTGCCAAGCACTCAAGCCATAACCACTCCAAGATTTGGCTCCTTGGGGCTCCCAATACAAAACGCCCAAACCTTTATGATCGGGAACGGCTCTTACGGCTTTGATCGTAGCAGCTAGAAGTTCTCTGGTGTTTTGTACTTGTTCATCAACACCTCCGACTTCGACCACCATTACTTCTTTCTGATAACGTGAAGCCATATCGTTCAGATTCTTTTGTAAATCGGCTATGGTTTCTGAATAGTCTTTTTTAATCCAAAACGGATAATAAGACAAACCAATTACGTCATACTTTACTTGATGCTCGGTAGCTTTATCAAAAAACCAACGGAATTTTTCGTTGTTGTTTCCTTCGTCTACGTGCACAATTACTTTGATTTTGGCATTCACAGCTTTGGTCGCTTCGTATCCTTTATTCAACAATTGCGCCAGTTGCGCCCAATTGTTCGTGCTCCCATCAGGCCAAAGCATTCCGCCTGGAATTTCATTTCCCACCTGAACCCATTCCGGAGTAACACCTGCTTTTTTTAAAGCGGTCAACACATCAAATGTATGTTCATAGACTTTATTTTGTAACGCATCGAATGATAAATTGGCCCAAGCAGCAGGTTTGGCTTGTTTGGCGGGATCGGCCCAAGTATCGCTATAATGAAAATCGATCATAATGCGCATTTTGGCTTTTTGAGCACGCAAAGCCATAGCTACTGTTTCTTCCTTACTGCAATGACCGCTTGCTTTATCTTGGCTTGGATTGACAAATACACGCAAACGAATGGTATTCATTCCGCGTTCTTTTAGCAATTGCAAACAATCTTTTTCCTTTCCGTCGGTATCATAAAAACGATAGCCCGTAGCTTCCATTTGCGGCAACCAACTCACGTCGGCTCCTTTGGCGAAAGCCAATTTATTTTTCTTTTGTGCCAAAGCGATAGTGGTACTACTTATAAAAAGAAGCAGTAGCACTATTCTTTGAAAAACGCTAATTGTAGTATTCATAACTAATTGGTAAATGCTTGCAAAACGGGCAATGCTTTATTTGAAAAATCATAGAATGCCTGATTTTCGAAAGTAGACCCATTAGTAGCTTGGTTGCCTTTGAAAGAAACCCATTCGCCTCCCCAATACGCAAAACCTTGTCCGTAAGTAGATGATTTCACTAAATCTTTAATTGCCAAAACAAAGTTTTTTTGCCCCTCTGCTGTAGCTGGATAACCACTAACTAATTGTGAATCTAACCCAACAATATTATTCGTCCAGTCATTGAATCCTAAAGTAAATGGATAAGCAGTTTCTGCAATCAATACTTTTTTAGAAAAGTTTTTTCCTAAGGCATCGATAGTGGTTTTTATTGTAGCCAAATCTTTACCGTGCCAAATAGGATAATACGACAAACCGATATAATCATAATCAACACTTTTTACTTTAGTAAAAAACCAATTAGTATCTGTAGCCGAAACGCCTGCATAGTGAATCATAATTTTGGTACTTGGCGCTTTGCTTCGAATGGTAGTACTCATTGTTTTTAACAAATCTATACATTGTGCTTCTTGATTGATTAAATGTCCTTGAGGCCAAAGCAATCCGGTATTGATTTCGTTCCCGATTTGAATAATATCTGGATTAATTTCGGTCAAAATAGTTGTGGTGTATGAAGCTACCGCAGCTTTTAAATCAGTAAACGATAAGTTTTTCCAAGCAGCTGGAGTGGTTTGAACCGCAGGATCTGCCCAATCGTCAGAATAGTGAACCGTTAACCAAACTTTTAAACCTGCTTTTTTTACTCGCTGTGCTAGAGTTTTTACTTCAGTCAACCCAGAATGTCCATTGGCAGGGTCTTTCCACAAACGAATTCGGATGGTATTGCAACCAGCACTTTTTAATGTAGTCAACATGTCTTCGGTTTTTCCGTTGTTGGTAAAAACGACACCTGCCGCTTCTATTTCTGGTAAAAAAGAAATATCAGCCGCTTTGATAAAATCACTTGTTACTACAGGTGGCGTAACGGTTCCGCCATCGCTTTTTTCGCTATCGCTAGAGCATGCTGTTTGTAACAAAACACTTAGAAGAATAACGATGTTTAAAAAGATTTTTTTCATATTTGTAAAATTTATTTTTTAAAGGTCAAATATGTTATCGCCTTTATTTATAAGTGTTTGTTTTCAACAAACCTGTTGTTAATGGCGATTTCATAATTAGGTAATTAAATTGATTTGGATTGGAATTTATAGATGGTTTTGTGATAATAATTTTCACCTTTTTTCAAGACAGCCGAAGGAAAATGATTGTGATTGGGTGCGTCTGGAAAATTTTGTGTTTCAAAACAAATGCCACTCAACGAATGATAGTTTGCACCTTCTTTCCCAGAAATGGTATCAAAACAATTACCTCCCACATACACATGCACTCCAGGTTGATTGGTATAAACCAACAAATGTAAGTTGTTTTTGGAACTGTAAAGCGAAGCCGCCATTTCTTCTTGATTTCCTAAAACGAAAGTATCATCAATAGACTTCGGACAGTTTTTAGCTTCCAAAAAATCGAAGGCACTTTCGGCTACAGCCAAAACCCTACCAGTTGGTATATTTTGATGGTTTTTCTCTATTACTCTATCTGCATTAACGAATAATTCTTGTTGCGTTACCGCATGTTCATGACCTTCTAGATTAAAGTAACTATGATGGGTAAAGTTCAATACAGTATCTTCAGTAGTGGTTGCGTTGTACTCCACTAGCAACTCATTGGATTCTGTCAAACAATAAGTAACCGTTACGGTCAACTCGCCTGGGAAATTTTCTTCGCCAGCGGGACTTGTATACGACAAGGTAACTGCTGAGTTGATGCCTTTTTTTACGTTCTCTATTTTCCAGTTTTTTTGATGAAAACCAGAGGCTCCACCATGTAACAAATGCTCGCCATGATTGGGATTTAACTTAATGGTTTTCCCGTTCAAGTCAAAGCTACTACCCTTGATTCTTCCAGCATATCTGCCAATTACTGCTCCAAAATAAGGAGGACTAGGCAACTCAAAGGACTTAATATAATCCTCTAAGGTTTCGAATCCCAAAACCACATCTACTTCTTTGTGATCTGCCATAGGAATTTTTACAGATGTTACTGTAGCTCCATAACTTATCACGTGAACTTGCATGCCATTTTTATTGGTTAATTGAACCGCTTGGACTTCCTCACCGTTAGGCAATATACCATATGATTTGTTGATGGAGAGTGTCATAATTTGAGAAATTTATTTTATTTAAGCTTATTTTTTATCAAATGTGAAAATCAAATGTATACAAAAAAAGTATAAAAACATACCAGTACCTACCAGTTTTTTAAACTTCCGAAAAACAGTTAGAAGAATAAAAATCAACCTACTAAAATTGCTTTATTTAGCAACTTAAAAATTAAAACTTCTTTAAAAAAAACAACCCCCGATAGCAAATACTACCGAGGATTGAAAAGTATAAAAAACCAAAATTTATTATTGTGCTACAATGAACGTGTAACGCCCATCTAAATCATTGAACCAAATATCGTATTTACCTGCTGTTACGATAATATCACCTCCATTATCTCCCCAATTCACATCCCAACTGTTATTGGCTCTGAATTTCATCTTACCATCAGTAAGCGTTTGAGTAATCTTCCACATATGGGCATCAAAAGTAGATTGTACCATTGGCACACTCACATCCCATCCGCTAGGCAAAGCATCTCCAACTAATCCAACCGTTGCATAGGTAGTCATAGGCCCAGTGTAAGGCGTCAAAGTATAGGTTAATGATTCTAAATTCAATTCAAAATAATAGTATCCTGCTTTATCTGTAGGAAAAACGGCTGGGTCTGGTGCACTGTCATTGGCTCTGTATTTTACTTTGTCCCCATCAACACCATACGAAGGTGCCCAGAAACCTAATTGTTCAATTAATTTGAATCCACCAGCGTTAAAGTATCCTGTGTAGTAAAACTTAGCGTTGTCTTTTGTGTCTCTAAAAATAGGCATATTCCCTTTATTCACATCCCAACCCGCGATTGTCGCAGGACCTACTTGATACAAATCCACTTTAGGAAAAACGCCTCTGTAAGGTGTTACTACAATACTTATTGCTTTAGAATATTTAGGTTGAGAGCCAGTAGTACCTACAGTAGATTTGATACGAATATCAATAGTTCCCTCTACCTCTGGAATTAATCCAAAATCCAACGCTTTGGTGTTTAGCTCCGACACTTTAATAGTAGCAAAAGAATTTGATGTTGCATTGATTTCGACTGGTGCAGCAAAATCGGTTCCGCTTTTGGCAAACTCTACCGTATAAGTTACAATAGTTGGCGTACCATAAGATACTTTTTCCCAAGTTAAAGTAAGTGCCGTATTATCTGGTGTGGCTTTGTTCAAAATTACTTTCGAACCCGCATCTGGAGTAATAATAGCAAAATCAGCTTCTTGTGGTTCAAGAATCATCAAATCAGTTTCGTTATCACAGGACCAAAATCCTAAAATAGCTACAAAAGCAACTAATAGTTTATATGTATTTTTCATTTCTTTAGTGTAAAGTGGTTATTTTTTTAGTATCCAAGGTTTTGAGTTAGGTTGCTATTTGATCCCAAAGAACCCGCAGGAATTGGAAACAAATCCATAAAAGCCGGAATAGAAACTCCAGTAGAAGCATTGCCTTTCCAAGCCCAATTGTAAGAACCGCCAGAGAATTTCCCAAAACGGATTAAGTCTTGTCTGCGGTGAGCTTCCCAGTGTAATTCACGAGCTCTTTCGTCTAAAACAAAATCAAGAGTCAAATCAGCAGGGACAATATTACCAACTGTGGTATTGTTATTGGCTCTTCTTCTAAGTGCATTCGCATAGTCTAATGCTTTGGTAATATCTCCTCCAGCTCCTCCGCGCAAAGTAGCTTCAGCATACATCAGGTATACATCGGCCAAACGGAATAATGGAAAATCAGTATCGGCAAAAGTTGAACTTGTTCCATTTTGTCCTGCAGCTGTTTTATTAGAAAATTTAGACAAAATGTACCCTTGGGTTTTAACTCCAATATCTGCAATATCAATCGTTCTTTGTTTAGAAGCACTTCCTGCTACGCCAGTTCCTATTGTTTTACGAGTATCTTGGTTGAATTTGGTACCATCAAATTTTTGAGCAAATTCTTTTCTAATTCTCAAGGCTCCACTCCATCCACCAATTCCAAAATCAGCACCGTTATTTTCCCATACACCAATTTGTCCATTGGTCAATACTGTAGTCGCTCCCCAGTTTTGAGTTTTGGCACCATCAGATTGAATGGTGAAAATCATTTCAGGCGAAGTATGATTATCAGCTTTGAAATTATCCAAATAATTTGCCTTCAAAGAATAACCCGCTGCAATAAGATCATTACACATCGTAATACAATCGCCGTAACGCTTAGTTTTGGTATATACTTCGGCATTCAAGTAAATTTTAGCTAAAATCATTTTTGCCATTCCTTGATCAACACGACCGTATTCATTGGTTCTTGCGGCTTTCAAGTTAGGAAGCGCGGCTTTTAATTCTGTTTCTACAAAATCAAACAATTGTTGTCTTGTAAACTCAGGCCCTTTGAAGTTGATTGGATCCGCTTCTGTGTACATAGCTGCTTTACCAAACAAATCCATCATATTATAGTAGGCATACGCACGCAAAACCTTCACTTCATTTCGGTACAATTCGATTGCAGCCAAATCTTCGGCGCTAGTAATGTTACGTGATTTCAATTTTTCAGGAGTACTTTGACGTAAAAATTCATTAGCATAAGCTACAGAAGCCATAGTTCGTGAGTACATTCCCAAAAGAATTGGATTCGCTGGTGTCCAAATATTGCGTTGCAACTCAGCTGTTCCACCATCATTTTCATAACTCCAAACCAATTCGTCGGTAGTAAGCTCTTGTAAATACAACAAACATCTACTAAACTGACTTGTTCCTGCGTCTACTCCTTCAAGCGAAGAAGCATCTGGTCCCCAAGTACTCGTAAGCGATAAATTTCCGTATACACCTGCTAAGGCATTTTTGTATCCTGCTGCATCTTTATAGACAGCATCCGAAGCCAATACATCGTCATCTTCTGACACTACATTCAAATCATCAGTACACGATTGAAATAAAGTAGCCAAAGCTAAAAAGGATATAATTATATATTTCTTCATCGTTTATTAAAATTTAAGATTAAGACCAAATAGAATAGTACGCTGTCTAGGATAAATGGTTTTATCAACACCATTATTAGTAATTTCAGGATCTAAACCACTGTATTTTGTCAAGACAAAAACATTTTGAACTCCTGTAAACATTCTCAAACTAGTGCTTTCGTTCATTATTTTTCTAAAAGTATAGCCTAAGGTTACGTTATCCATTTTCAGGTAGGAAGCATTTTCGATATAAATATCAGACAACAATACATTTGAAGTGGTTTGGAAATTTGTATCTAAAATAGAAGAAGGAACATTGCTTAAAATCCCACCATTTTCCATCGCCTCATATTGCGCTCTCGATGCGTCTACTGCATTGAAAATTCGGTTTCCTATACTCGCTCTTAAGTTGAAAGAGAAATCAATGTCTTTGTAATTCATTGTAGAAGCAAAACCTAAGGTCACATCTGGATCTGGATTGTTATAGATGTAGCGGTCTGAATCATTTTTGATGTTATCTCCATTCAAATCAGCAAAAGCACCTTCAATAGCTTTTCCGTTAGTATCATACAATTGTTTGTACACATAAAACGAATAAGGCGTATATCCTTCTCTAAAAATCTGTCCTGGTGTTCCCGTTCCTGCAATATTATCGCCTACATAAATATCTGTTCCGTACACTAAATCTTTGATTCTTCGCTCGAATTTACTTGCATTGAAATTGATGTTCCAATTGAAATTTTCTGTTTTAATCGGACTAGCGTTCAAGGTAAACTCAATTCCTTTGGTTGTGAAAGAACCTACGTTTTGGTACACACGGTTAGAGAAATTACTTCCGTCAGAGATAGCCGCATTTACCAATAAATCTTTGGCTTCTTTATAAAACACATCTACCGCACCTGTGATCACATTGTTGAACACCCCAAAATCAAGACCCGCGTTGTACGAAACGGTTTCCTCCCATTTTAAGTTCTTGGTACGCTTGCTCGGCAAGGCAATTGGGAAATAAGCATTCCCAAATTGGTATTGTGAATTACCCCCACCTAAATCGTATTTCTCTAAATAACCATTCGGGTCAGGAATATCTTGTTGTCCTGTTATACCATAGCTCAAACGCAATTTCAAATCGGAAACCACATTACTGTCTTTAAAGAAATCTTCTTTTACTTTCCAAGCAAAAGCGGCAGAAGGGAAATTCCCCCAACGGCTTTCTTTTTCAAATCGAGAAGAACCGTCTCTACGATAAGACAAAGTCAATAAATATTTGTTTTTGAAATTAATGTTGGATCTTCCAAAAAAGCCTAACAGTACGACATCCGTATTCAAAGTAGTTTCAGGGAAAGTCGAGGGTAGATCTGGGTTTAAGATGTTACCAGTATCGAATCGATTGGATTCGAATTTTTGATACGAATGTCCGCCTGTTAGTTCAACATTAAAATCATTAAAACTCTTGTTATATACAAAATAAGCATCTATCAACTTATTTCTTCGAGTCGATTCAGAGTACTCATCTGTTCCGAAAGGAATATTATTATTGGATGGAGCCGAACCAGCATTGGCACCTACCAAACGTCGTCTTTCTCCATTCGATTCATCAAAACCAAGATTCACCACAGCTCTTAAAGAAGGCAAAAAGTGAAATTTATAATCGATTTCAAAATTCCCAAAAAGTCTATTGCTCTTTCCACGATCATTCGTTTGAAGCAACTGCGCTACAGGGTTTCTTGCTGCAATAGCGATTAACGGATAATTTCCGTTGGCATCTACACCAGAAGTGTACTCAAAAAATCCACCATAAGGAGCACCCTCAACACGAATGGGTTGTGTAGGATCAAAACCAATAGCGGCACCTTCAACAGCGTCTGTAAAACGGTTTCTTTCATTGGCATAATTAGCAGAAAGTTTCACCTTTAAATGATTTTCAAAAAAAGACGGGTTCATAACCAAACCTACCGTATTTCTTTTGAACTCATTGGTAATACGCAACCCTTGTTGATCGGTATTTCCTAAAGTTAAACTTGTTGGAATCACACCGAAAAGACTTCCTCTAACCGCTAGATTTTGATCTACTAAACCAGTATTGCGGTAAATTGCCTCTTGCCAGTTGGTATTGGCCGTGCCTAATTTATCTAAATCTTGTGGACGCACTTGAGCGATGGTATTTCTAAAAGCTGTTGGGCTCAATACATCAACGGTATTAACCAACTCTCCCGCTCCAAACTGCACATTGTAGTCTACAGAAAGGGTTTTGCTTCCCTTTTTAGTCGTGATAATAATTACCCCGTTTGACGCACGTGAACCGTAAATAGCAGTTGCCGAAGCATCTTTCAAAACCGTCATCGACTCAACTGTACTTGGATTCAAAGAAGCCAAAAACGAAGCTGAACCCGTGTTGGTCGTGTTTTCAAGAGGTAAACCATCAATAACAATCAATGGGTCATTACTTGCAAATAACGAACTTCCCCCTCTAATTCTAATTTCGGATAACGAACCAGGTGCTCCTGATGAATTGATAGACAAACCTGCTACTCTTCCTGTAAGCATGTTCTCTGTAGAAACGTTTACCCCTTTGTTAAAATCTTTGGTAGCCAAAGTAGTTACAGAACCAGTAGCATCTTTTCTTTTTACAGAACCATATCCTACTTGCACTACTACCTCCTTAAGTTCATTGTCTTGTTCTTGCAAAAGAACAGTAAGCGAATTTTGTCCAGAATAAATCACAGTTTGTGATTTAAAACCCACAAACGACACTACGATTTGATCTCCTTTACTCACACTAGAAAGCTGAAAAGTCCCAGAAAAATCAGTAGACGTACTAACTTTAGAACCCTTAACAACTAGATTCGCTCCAGGTATTGGTTGCTTGGTTGTATTATCAACCACCGTTCCAGACAATTTATTTTGTGCCTGAACAAAAAACGGAACAAGGAGCAGTAAAAAGAACAATCTGAAATGCATTGTTTTCAAACTTTTTGTTTTCATTAAATTGATTTTGTTAGTTATTATTTTCTTGAATATTCCCAAAAAATCAAAAGAACCGTTTCTGAATCAAAAATTAGTTTATCATAGTTTTGGTTGCTAAAAAATGATAATCCTATTTTTTTTTATTTTTTGTGATAAAAACGTTTATTTTTTCTATTTTTTTTGTGAAATATTAAAATCCAAAATTATACGAAGGATTATATTTTACATACCAGTACCTACCAGTTTTTTTGTATATTGCCAAAAAAATTTAACTAACTATGAAATACATAACTGTCCAAAACAACCAAGGCGTACCCAAATACAAACAAATAATTCAATCGATTGAGAAAGCCATTGAATCGGAAAAATTAGTCAAGGGAGATCAACTACCTTCGGTAAATAAAGTGTGTTTAGCACACGAATTATCTCGAGACACTGTACTACAAGCTTATGATGAATTAAAGAAGCGAGGCATTGTATTTGCTATACCTGGCAAAGGATATTACATAAAAAGTGTAGAAATAAATATCAAACAAAAAATATTTTTGCTCTTTGACGAATTGAATATTTTCAAGGAAGATTTGTACAATTCATTTTTAGAAAACATCGGAAAAAACGTTCAGGTTGATATTTTCTTCCATCATTTTAATTTTCAATTTTTTCAAAAAGTCATTGCAGAAAATAATGGCAACTACACAAAATATATTATCATGCCTACCGCTTTTGAAGAGGCTCATACCACTATAAAAAGCCTACCAGTAAATGATGTCTACATATTAGACCAAACCAATTCCGAATTATTTTCCTACCCTTCAATTCATCAAAACTTTATTCAAAACATTTATGATGGCCTTTTGGAAGGAAAATCTAGATTGGATAAGTACAAAAAGCTCATTATCATCTTCCCGGGATTTAGAGAACCGCTGGGTATGAAAATCGGCTTTTTAAACTTTTGCAAGGACTTTGGATTTGAGCATGAAGTAATTACAGAGTTCAAACACCGAAGCATCACGCCTGGTGAAGTCTACGTCATTCCAAGTGATCGCGATTTGGTAAGGGTAATTGAAAAGGCAAAATCACAACAGCTTACTATAGGTCAAGACTACGGAATCATTTCGTATAATGAAACGCCACTGAAGAAAATCGTAGAAAACGGAATCACGACCATCTCCACTGATTTTGAACAAATGGGTAAAATTTTAGCAGAAATGATTTTGAAAGGGCGAAAGGAACAAATAGAAAACACATGTAAATTGCTATTGAGAAGTTCTTTATAAGAAGAGT
>OCVT010000438.1_pt1 | contig 16761 bp, 12 predicted proteins | sample 1539111 | NCBI WGS metagenome assembly OCVT01 (sample SAMEA3991482, study PRJEB22521) | metagenome | biome: anthropogenic terrestrial biome; feature: sewage plant; material: raw primary sludge | place: Sweden | collected 2012-09-26 | reverse complement strand
AGCAGCGATTGAAGTTAATTTGACCATTGTATTTGTTTTGTTTGTTAGTGCTGATGTAATCTTAACAAGAAGGGAAGGAATAAAGACATATTCTCAAAGGCATATAGTTGAAGTATCTCTATTTATACCTATTCCTTCATTGGTCATCACCACTTAAACGATTCGTTAACAGATGCTCCTTTAGCACTTCACATATTCTCCATATCTCATCTTTCCCACAACTTCATGATCACTATGAAGATGTTTTTGTTTTTAAACGAGGCATGTATCTTTATAGATTCTGTATGCGAAGGTATTGTTTTCTGGGGCCTTTGTCTATTCGTATGCGCCGAATGTGAGAATGCCAGTTATAGGGGTGCCGAGGTGCCTTATAAAACCCTTTTCCGTGCCTGTGATACTTCCTTTTTTGGTATAGCAGAATGTCTGAATTTAGTTGCTATAGATCCTCGTTCAGAAGCGTATTGCTAAGCCTATCTCCAGTATACCCTAAACGATCGCCGAGAAAAAATAATACTGTACCCTCCTATTTCCCGGAATTGTACAGAATAGTAGGTATGTGCTGGGAGTCGTATATTGTTAGAGTCTGTAATTTTTACGCGCGCCTAGTGGATTCGTTGATACGATTACGTTATTCTAAACCGTCGCAAAGCAAATTGTGTTGAAGTAATTCAAGACTTTAAATCACTTGTACCAAAATCATTGTTGCGAAAACTTATCCTCAGTATTAGTTTCTTGACCGTAACAGTAGTTGAAAAAAATAAAATCATTTCTATGATCGATACACTTTCATTATTTAACTTCTCTATTATGGTGTAACTTCTTACTTTTGTCAGAAAAAAAGATTTCAAGACACAACAAGAATGGGTTCAAAGGTCTGCTTGTACTATCAGGAAGATTTGATACCAACCGCGTTATAAGGGTTACTAGAAAGTAATAGCTGCTAAAAAATTTAAACCGAAGAGATTAATCAGAAAGCTGAAAAACTGCAGTGTTAGTAGAGTTGTAAGCATTTCTTGATTGGAACAGCCTTCCCCCACACGTCCACCCTTGTTCAGACAGATTCGTAATGATTTTGTGTGTAGGCAATGGAAAACTTTAAAAACGGTTTGATTTCCTACAAGATAAAACATATGAATAAAATAACTTGTGTCAAATGCCCCATTTCCATACTGTAACCCAAATCAACGAAATAAAAAATAAAACCTCATATGATTTACTTTATTTAGTCATAAAAAAACAAAAAAAAAAAAAGGAAACAAGACAATCCTTTATAGTTTGTTTCCATCATGAAACCTATGACCAGCATATATACAATCGTCCCCCAGTTCCTCTTCGATACGCAAAAGTTCATTATACTTGGCCAGTCTTTCTGATCTCGACAAAGCGCCCGATTTAATTTGACCACATCTTAAACCAACGACCAAATCAGCGATAAACGGATCTTCGGTTTCACCTGATCTATGCGATATCATTACACCCCATCCAGCATCGAAAGCCTGATTGGCGGCTTCAATAGACTCAGTCAGAGTACCGATCTGGTTGAGTTTCAGCAACAGAGTATTCGCACATTTCTCCTCTATAGCACGGGCGATCCTGGTCTTGTTGGTGCATGTCAGGTCATCTGCAATAATCTGAACATTGACAGTCTTTAGGAAGGCAGACCACGAGGACCAATCATCTTCGGCGTAGGGATCTTCCAGGGAAATGATTGGGTATTTCTTTAGCAATGAATGGTAATATTCTGCTAACTGGGCTGGACTGAGCCAGTGAGATGGGTCAGAGTTCGGTTCCTTGAAATTTAGGTCGTATTTCCCGTCCTTATAAAAAACAGAAGGAGCACTATCGATTCCTACTTTCACTCTACCCTCGTAACCGCATATGTTAATGGCTTCCACAATCATGTCCAAGGCGTCTTCGGCAGTGTCAATATCGGGGGCAACTCCACCCTCGTCACCAACATTTCCAGCGGAAGGTCCATATTGCTCCTTCGCCAATATCTTCAAATGATGGTAAACTTCCGAACCCATCCTCATGGCTTCTGCAAAGCTCTGAGCCCCGACTGGCGCGATCTTGAATTCTTGCATAGCTAAAGAGCCACCGGCGTGGGCTCCACCATTCAAAACATTGAAAAAAGGAACAGGAATAACAAAGGGGTCCTGTCTAGCATCCGCTAACTCGGCTATATACTTGTAGAGAGTAATTCCCTTTTGTGCGGCAGCAGCTCGAGCAACGCACAAGGAAACACCAAGGATAGCATTGGCGCCCAACCTTGACTTGTTAGAAGTTCCGTCTAACGATATCATGAGCTCGTCTATGCCCTTCTGATTGGTTACACATAATTCGGACTTGATTAAAGCAGGCCCTATGATACTATTGACGTTACTGACTGCCTTGGTCACCCCTTTTCCCATCCATTCGGACTTGTTCCCGTCTCTAAGTTCAACAGCTTCGTGAATGCCGGTGGAGGCACCAGATGGGAGATCGCTCTGAAGAGACCATTCTCTGTTGTAATTTCAACCTCAACAGTCGGATTACCGCGAGAATCATACACCGTTCTAGCATGTACCTTCGTGATGGACATATTTTTATCGTTGAGATTCGATTTTTTCCTCACCTTGTTTTGGTATTTCTATTGCAAGACAAAGTGAAAGAAGAAGAAGTGGTGGTAAAAAATAACTATATATAATGAAAATTGTAACCTGGTGGGAGTGCAAACTGTAAGTGATAACCTGCCAGATCCATGTTTCTATTATATACCTAAGAACCAGCCAAGTTAGGTAAACGAGGAGTCTTTCAATATCTCTTTTCTAGTGAGAATGTTATTTAGGTAAATGAACAAGTTACCACTATACTACTCACCCCCTACACTTTGTTTGTGACCTCTCCCCTTATCCAGTTCATCGAAACTTTTTTTTCAACTTGTGGCGATCTGTGACATTGTCTACTACAAGAGCCGATTTTGGTTGATGTCTGTAAAAAAAACAACCTTACCTTTCCAGATCCAACTTTCCAGGAGAGCTGCGTGAGTTTCAAATATTTAACATGTCGGAGAAAGCTCCCAAGTACTTCCTTGTTCTTGTCATTTTTTCCTTATCTCCATCCTTTAAGGAAGGTATTTCCATTATGCGATTCTATAAATCCGAGCATGCGAGTATTTCTTTTCTTGGCGCGGAGTCGCTGATGACGCAATAGGCACATTCACGAACATCCAGGACTGGTAATCTTCTCGTCTTAAAGAAAATCCAACCACCAGTAAGAAACTCTTGGGTAAAATGGGGTATCTGAAATATTGCATAGCTGCAAATGAAGATATTCAGTATCAGCATAGGTATTTTTATGGAGGATAGGTAAAGAGAAAGAAAAAAAAAAATATCTTTCTGACTGTCGTTCTTGCAATTATCACAATTAGGGGACTTTAAAACCGATACTTGATATATGAGCACAGTCAAGGGGTCGGTTCTTGAGATTTTAATGGAAAACAGGAAAGTTGCACATACAGGTCTGCTTTTCTTTGCTTGCTCCAGACAACGATACTTAGAACTAAAACATATTTCTAGAACACTTTTCTCCTTCATTCAAAAAGAAAACTGGCCTTGCAATGACTCCAAAAAGAGCGCTAATATCTCTTACTTCATACCACGGTCCCTTCTACAAAGATGGTGCGAAAACAGGCGTTTTTGTAGTTGAGATTTTGCGATCGTTCGATACATTCGAAAAGCATGGTTTCGAAGTGGACTTCGTTTCTGAGACTGGTGGATTTGGCTGGGATGAACATTACTTGCCAAAGAGCTTTATTGGTGGCGAAGATAAGATGAACTTTGAAACGAAAAATTCCGCCTTCAATAAGGCGTTAGCGAGGATCAAGACCGCAAATGAAGTCAACGCCAGCGACTATAAAATATTCTTTGCATCTGCTGGACATGGTGCTCTATTTGACTATCCCAAAGCTAAAAATCTGCAAGATATTGCATCCAAGATATATGCCAATGGGGGTGTGATCGCTGCCATCTGTCATGGACCGCTCCTTTTCGATGGATTAATAGATATCAAAACAACAAGACCATTAATCGAAGGCAAAGCTATAACAGGTTTCCCACTCGAGGGTGAAATCGCCCTGGGAGTTGACGACATCTTGAGGAGCAGAAAATTGACAACGGTTGAACGCGTTGCAAACAAGAATGGAGCCAAGTACTTGGCGCCAATCCATCCCTGGGATGACTACTCTATTACAGATGGAAAGCTAGTTACGGGTGTTAACGCAAATTCTTCCTATTCGACCACAATTAGAGCTATAAACGCATTATATAGCTGAAACAAAAGACAAGGGAATTGTTGAAGGGGAGGCTTCTAATGGCTTTCAGTTTCTGTGAAGAGAAGGCTAACAGCTCAATGGTTCGAAAGGTAAAGAAAACGGCAGGTCGGTAGCACTCGATTTTGCTAGAATGGAAATCATATAGAGAACAATTGAATAGTAGGCCTTGGTTTTTAGTGTTGTACTCATCATGGTCATATGTGACATAGGTAATGTACATATATATAAAAAAAAAAAAAGCAATGCTGTGAGATCATTCGTTACTTACGAAATACGCAGATTGCAATTTGAAATAAGCTGTGTTTTCTTTTTTTTCCTTTTTTTTTCTTTTTTTTGGCTTGTTTTATACAACTTTTTTCTATTTCTGTTCTTTTTATGAGTAATTAATTGGTACATGGGAAATAAATATGAATTATATTAAATGAAGTAAAAGTAAAAGAAAACGGGGAAATTTATCGTTTTGTAGTAAATAGATGATGGAACGCATTCATAAAATCTCACAAAATATTACAATAAACCGCAGTAGTGGGTAAAAAAGTATTATACAACGTCTAAAATCTTGAAAATGAATTAAAAAAAAAAAAAAAAAAAGTGGGATGATTATGCAGGGAAAAGTATAAAGAAAAGATCCTAACAAATCGGGTTGGTCAATCCTCTAGTCCAAGCATAGGATCCGAGAGTTATCACCAATAAGCAATATGAAATTGCAATCGAAACAGTATAATAAATAAGCATGTTAATAAATGATAGCTTATACCCTTCATTGATAAACGTGCTAATGGTACTCAAAGTGCCGCAAAATCCGGATATTAACGCAGAAACAATATGACATGAATTCAACGAGTTCACAATTGGAACGTCCGTAGAAAAGTGTTTTTTACCACGTTGCACCATGGTAAATATGCCAATCAATAAAGTGGCGAAAACGTTTGCCAAGAAAGTACCCAATGGAAACTTTTTGTTTGTTTTATTAAACATTTCTGCCAACCAATATCTTAGGAAACCAGCGAAAATTCCAAATAGACATGGTAGTGTCCACTTGCCCCTCGAATAGTTCTCATAATACGCACACAGCACCACAAACAAAATAATTAATGGAAAAGCTAGTGCGTACGCGAGTTTATCCACAATATCAAAAAATTTCTTAAAAAATGGTGCTGGAGTTTTGAATTTAAACTCTAGAATATTTTTTTCCATTTCTTGTGTATCAACATCACCAGCATTTTCCTTTACAGTGTCTGAGGGAGGGGTATATGGCTTCGAAAACGAACTAGATCCATAAGCAACAATAACCTCCTTACCAAGTTGCCTACCGAAAATAAGACTACCCATGGAAACCATAAGATGAACGAGCAAGACAGATAAAAACTCCATTATACCGTAAGCTCTGTTCGGCAGTTTTGTGTGGTTAGCGATATTACCGTTAGTTAAGTTTGTAGAGTGTTCGAACATCTCTAGCAGCATACTAGAAAAGGAAGACAGGGCACCACAGTACCCAGTAGTTACACCTAAAAACAAGACTTGGTGATCTTTCATCCAAGTGTAAGCATTTAAAGATTGCATAATCCCCATTAGCATGCAGGATGAACAATTAGACCAGAGAACGGTCGGAGCAGTAACGAAGGCCGGAGTGTAGGTGGAAAGCGCCGTTATAGCCTGACGTGTTTCAGTACCTAATATGCAGAACGTGGTGAATGTACAAAAAACATGAATATAATGGCTCAACTTGTGATTTGATATGACCGGATTGAAAATCATCAGAGCATTACACGCTCGATTAAATAATTAAATAACTGCAGATTCTTGAGCCACCAGACGCTAAATAATAATGGCGGCAATAAATATAATCCTTTAGTACTTATTTCAGTTGTTTTTTGTTTTATTTTTTCCGTATCTCTTCCGTATCTCTTCCATCATTGCGTCAAAAGTGATTTACACTGCTACATGAATCGCGCCACTTTATGTCAGTGAATCTTTCATACATCGCAACTCCTCACTGACAGTGACTCTAGCAGAGTCACCATCTTTTCGATATACCCATCAAAGTGCACGATTCTCCTCCCCTGTTAGACAATCGTAACGTAATATCGACATGTATTCGTAGCACCGCTGCCAAATAATTTTCAGATCGTTCATTGTACATGAACCAAGCGCTGTTGCTTTACTTTATGATATTGCTGCTGAGCTCCCTTGTCTTTCATACGACGTTTTATCTTGATTTCATATCTTTATTTTTTGGTAAAATAGAAAATACTCAACAGATATCTGATATGTATATAAACACTAAATAAAGAAAATCTTAAATCTTGCTGGCATGACTGTCGCTGTGTCTCAAATCTCTTAGTAATTCATAGATGTGTATCACCCCAAATCTCAAAAACTTCATAATTATTATTGGATTATCTAGAAATCATACCCTTCATACTGTCCCACAATGGCCTTCTCACATGAGGCGCTAATGATTACGATTAACCATCAAATCATTTATATTGATACACTGTAGTTTACTGTTAATAACCAACCTTTGTCGAGATTCATCAAAGTGGGTTCCAAATCCCTCATTGTGGGAACCTGGTTCAGTCATACCCATTGGAGATGGGCCCCAGGAAGGAGTGTAACAAACTTCATCCCAATTGCATTGCCTCTCACAACGGTAATTTAGTTCAATCCACCCTAGAGATTCAATTAAACCATCGATAGTGGAGCGAGCCGTTTCGACATTCTTTATTAAGTCGCTGGAAGTTGTGTTATCTGTCATAAAAGAGTAGACTTCGGGTATCAATAAATCATTCACTTTATAAATGACATCAACAATTTCTCCGACAACGCTGACAGCAGATGACCAAATCAAAAAGTCTGCATCCGTTTTTAAGGCCTGGTATGGGCTCACATATTGGTAGACAGCAAAGTCTTTCCCGCTACCGAATTCATCGCTGTTGTTGCTTGCAGCCTCAAACCTTAGACAAAAGTTCAATGTGAGTGCTGTTGCATTGATGGCAATTGACTCATTAATATCACCATCGCTGTTCAGTATGTTACTAACAGATTTTAGTAATGGAGCAAATTTAAGGACAAGCTCATCAAATGCTAACTGCCAATCCATACTTTGCGTGGCATCAAATCCGACTTCCAGCGCCTTTTCTAAGTCATCTACCATGTCCAATTGCTTTTCCCATGTCATTCCTTCATCGAGTAATCTTCTGTTGTTAGGATCAGGAGCAATGTAAGTCCTGTTTATCCCGCTCACTAGGTACCTATAGTCGATATGGATTCGATGCTCCCCGTTGTCATGCGCTGCACCCGCTCTCAACTGATTGAAGCTTTTAACTGCGTTGAAATTAGAAAAAGCCTTCTCCCAACCATCTTCTCTTTCCAGAATCGCCTTTTGGTCATCTGTTAGCTGATCTTCAACTAGGCTTCCATTTTCATCCAGAGGCCAACCTTCTTCCTTCGATATTACGGTAGGTGCTGGTAAGCCTAGGTACTGGTTAGGCTGGACCATTTCTAACATTGAAACAAGTTCGACGTTATCAGCCGAAAAATCACACAAAACGACCTCAAAGCCAACCTCTACCCTGATAATTCCGTCAAGCCCGAATGGCTTCCCCCATTTGCATATTCTAGCAGCGTAGAGTCGTTCGGCCATTCGTTCGTTTTCACCATCATCTGTAAGGTTCAATTTCTCTTTAATAACATTTGACAACATTAGCTGCGTGTCCATCTCTCCTGAGTCAGTTTTCGCAGCAGAAGCCCCATCAAGATAGAGAAATTTGTTGAGGTCCCGTGCTGCTCTATAAGTAAGCATTTTTTGTGAACCCCGACCTTTTTCGTCTGGTGGTGGTGGTGGTGGTGGTGGCCCTTTTGGATGATCACCGTTGGTGCCATTGCCGAACCTCCCATGCCTTCTTTCCAAAGATTTTCTCCCATAGGATGGTGACCTCAAGCCGAAAGAGTAGCTGAATTCGTGGTCCATAGCTAGCCATTCGAAGGTAGTTGGCACTTTTGATCCGGCATGGTACATTAAAGTTCCTTTGGGAATTACAGCGGGAAAATAAGATACTCCGACAGGATGTATATCCGATGGAGACTGTCTTAAAGCAGCCCGAATGGAATTAAAGATAGCCGTACTGTTATCAAAATCAATGTCTCTGACGAACTCATGGTAATTATCCCATCGTATAGAAGGTAAGTCTGTGCTTTTAATTGCAGATTGATTGTGTGGTAGGGCAGTTGATACTATGCCGTAAGATCCAGATAACTTCCAACAGAAACCAAGCAGTACAATGAGTAGTACGCCTATGATGGCTGAGATACCTTGACGATGGAATCGCATTCTCTATCTAAACAGTGGTCAATGGATTCTTCGAGAGCTAAGACCATAGATTTCTTAAAAGAATTTTTTTTTTTTTTTTCTGTCCTCCTAATATCTTTTATCTTTAATACTGAAGGGGCGCAAGTTTCTTTTTTTTTTTTTATGTTGCGTTTAGTTTTTCTCTTGGCAAAAGTTTTTCGCACCCCGATCTTTTTTTGCATACGTAGTTCACTGCCGCTGCTTACGGCAGCGTTTCACTTTGTTTGGAGAACGGTTGTTAACTTGTATTTGATATGGTGTCGAGACAATGTCATTGCAAGTTATATAAACATTGTAATACATCACCTCGATGAAAGAGAAACTGGAATGATAGATCTCTTTTTCTCAAAATTTCGTTAATATGTAATAATAAGGTTCCTGATGTAATTTGTTTTTGTACAAATTATTTTAGATTCTGGAGGTTCAAATAAAATATATATTACAGCCAACGATTAAGGGGGACAAGACTTGATTACACATTTTTCGTTGGTAACTTGACTCTTTTATGAAAAGAAAACATTAAGTTGAAGGTGCACGCTTGAGGCGCTCCTTTTTCATGGTGCTTAGCAGCAGATGAAAGTGTCAGAAGTTACCTATTTTGTCACCATTTGAGAATAAGCTTGAAAGAAAGTTGTAACCCCAACTTTTCTATCTTGCACTTGTTTGGACCAACAGCCAAACGGCTTATCCCTTTTCTTTTCCCTTATAATCGGGAATTTCCTTACTAGGAAGGCACCGATACTAGAACTCCGAATGAAAAAGACATGCCAGTAATAAAAATAATTGATGTTATGCGGAATATACTATTCTTGGATTATTCACTGTTAACTAAAAGTTGGAGAAATCACTCTGCACTGTCAATCATTGAAAAAAAGAACATATAAAAGGGCACAAAATTGAGTCTTTTTTAATGAGTTCTTGCTGAGGAAAATTTAGTTAATATATCATTTACATAAAACATGCATATTATTGTGTTGTACTTTCTTTATTCATTTTAAGCAGGAATAATTACAAGTATTGCAACGCTAATCAAATCGAAATAACAGCTGAAAATTAATATGTCGAAGGGAAAGGTTTTGCTGGTTCTTTATGAAGGTGGTAAGCATGCTGAAGAGCAGGAAAAGTTATTGGGGTGTATTGAAAATGAACTTGGTATCAGAAATTTCATTGAAGAACAGGGATACGAGTTGGTTACTACCATTGACAAGGACCCTGAGCCAACCTCAACGGTAGACAGGGAGTTGAAAGACGCTGAAATTGTCATTACTACGCCCTTTTTCCCCGCCTACATCTCGAGAAACAGGATTGCAGAAGCTCCTAACCTGAAGCTCTGTGTAACCGCTGGCGTCGGTTCAGACCATGTCGATTTAGAAGCTGCAAATGAACGGAAAATCACGGTCACCGAAGTTACTGGTTCTAACGTCGTTTCTGTCGCAGAGCACGTTATGGCCACAATTTTGGTTTTGATAAGAAACTATAATGGTGGTCATCAATAAGCAATTAATGGTGAGTGGGATATTGCCGGCGTGGCTAAAAAATGAGTATGATCTGGAAGACAAAATAATTTCAACGGTAGGTGCCGGTAGAATTGGATATAGGGTTCTGGAAAGATTGGTCGCATTTAATCCGAAGAAGTTACTGTACTACGACTACCAGGAACTACCTGCGGAAGCAATCAATAGATTGAACGAGGCCAGCAAGCTTTTCAATGGCAGAGGTGATATTGTTCAGAGAGTAGAGAAATTGGAGGATATGGTTGCTCAGTCAGATGTTGTTACCATCAACTGTCCATTGCACAAGGACTCAAGGGGTTTATTCAATAAAAAGCTTATTTCCCACATGAAAGATGGTGCATACTTGGTGAATACCGCTAGAGGTGCTATTTGTGTCGCAGAAGATGTTGCCGAGGCAGTCAAGTCTGGTAAATTGGCTGGCTATGGTGGTGATGTCTGGGATAAGCAACCAGCACCAAAAGACCATCCCTGGAGGACTATGGACAATAAGGACCACGTGGGAAACGCAATGACTGTTCATATCAGTGGCACATCTCTGGATGCTCAAAAGAGGTACGCTCAGGGAGTAAAGAACATCCTAAATAGTTACTTTTCCAAAAAGTTTGATTACCGTCCACAGGATATTATTGTGCAGAATGGTTCTTATGCCACCAGAGCTTATGGACAGAAGAAATAAGAGTGATTATGAGTATTTGTGAGCAGAAGTTTTCCGGTCTCCTTTTGTTCTTGTTTTGGCGTATTCTCCACTATTCGTCCATAGCACATTTATACCTTAGCTAAATATTTTGTAAAGCAAAATTTTCGTTATCTCTTAAAAAAATAGAAGAGCGGTTTATTAATATCAAATAATTGAAACTGCTGATATGGTAGCTATATACAAAATCTGCTGTCAAAATTTGGCAGTAAACGATCTTCACGGTAGCGGTTCAAATAAAGAGGAAAAGTCCTTCTCCCTTACTGTTTTTCTGGAATTTGGCTCGTCGTTAATAACAGAACTAAAGATACAGTAAAAGGAGAGATCGCAATCAACTTCATTAATTGTAACAGTAGCATAATCACAACTGGTTATCTGCGTTATAGACAATTCTTACTCACAATGATGGGCGCTTAGTTGGCTGTAAACGTCGCTTTTTAAAACTCCGAAAAGTTACCGCTACAGAAAAAAACCATAAATGTATGTTAGTTGCGCAGAGAGGTTTAGGGTCCAAAATTTACTACCCTGTCGCTCACTACAGCGACTGTCCCGAATTAAGCCCGAAGAGACGCAGAACTGTTGTATGAACCTCATGAAACCACTGATCTTGAAGATTTAGACCTTCAGAATCGTTTTCAATTAGAAGTATACAAGAAGTCTTTGTACAATAATGTCAAGACAGAGCTCTGAATTATAGTTCAGCCTTGTTATTTTTTTTTTCCCTGGTTGCTAATTTGTATCTTGTCTAATGAAAATAATTTGAGGCAACGTAATGTTACCAATGTACAACTGTTTTTTTCCTCTCGTTAGCTTCGTTCTTGCTGTATTCACGAGCTTTTTTTTTGACTCTTCCCTAAATTCTTATATCAAGTGTAATTTTCAATAATATTTGATTCCAGTTTAGCGTACCTCGAGTTTTGCCTACCTAAAATGCAAATGCGATCTGCAAGAATTTCTATTGAAAGTACAACTTTAGTTCCAAATCTCCAATTTTTGATTGCTCAAAAGTAAATGATACTTTACCGTCCCTAGACTTCGGAGGGCCTAATATATTCTCAAGTATATTCAAATTTATGACGCCAGTAAAGGTAAATATATTATGAATATAGAAGCCACAGACTTAGATGTTTGTATTAGGAGATGCTTTCCTTGTCGACGCATATGTTGTCTATGACATAGAAAACCCACGGACTTTCAATGCTCAGGCAAGTTTTAAAAATCGCGAAGAAGACATTAAAATAATATTTGATAAAGCCGCTGGTGCCATTTCGCTTCTGATGCTTTAGCTGATGGTTTACGCATCTAGTAGCCGAATTGGAACAGAATATTTCTCTGACATAGCCATGCCTATAGAGTCTACAACTTTTTGGCGTCTGTAAATATTCTTCTACAGCCCTGATGCAAGTGGAAGTTCTACTTGTTTGAATAGTTCAAGTTTCAATGAAAGGACCATCAAGAAGAAAAATTGGGAGTATAGACGCCGTCGATCAAATGTCTCCTTTCCATTATTATCTTCCTTATCTTATCTTCTTTCTATATGGTTTGCATAGCGGAAAAGACACACAGGCGGAAATTTTACAATTTATTAACCTCCTTTATACGTCCGCTTTTTTACATATATGTGTTATTCATTAGTTGTACGATACCCTTCATGTCTTTATTCACTGACCAATCTCTCCTCTAGGAAAGTTCAGGGGCACCGTCAATTGATAGAACAAAGCAAACACTATGAATACTTTCTTCTGGTACACATAACAATTGCTAGGGTCTGATTTCAAAATGATGGTGATGATAAAAATAAGTCCTGCTTCTTAAAGCTTTTGACATTACCGTGTACAAAATTATCAGACCATCTTCCTCTTTTCTGAGAATGAAATGAAAAATTTTGTAACTGACATAGCGGAGACAGTTTCACAAGTAATTTGGTGCTAACTGTTGTTTGACCTTTAGGAAATTTTCTAGTAAAAGGAAGAATTCATATGAAGATGGTAGTGTTTTAATGTGGGTGCTTTTGTTATGGGAGTGCTACAATGATAGGCCATTGTCAAAGTTTGGAAACAGTAGACTTCAATGGTAAATAAAGTTAAATTTAAGGCGATTCCGATGAAATCTGTCTTTCAGAAGGTTTGTTATCTCTAATGCTAATCTTTAACATTTACGCCACTTGGAGTGGAATATACGTTCAAGTTCTTTTTGACATGCATTCTGGTCTCGACCTACTAACTTCTTACGCTACTTTCTTGGATTGGATGCGTTGCTTCTAGTACCTCTTCCTGCAAAACTTGATCCTATAATTGGAACAGTTCTTGCACACCTTTCTTTTGATTGACGGTACAAAAATTTTAGCTTTCTCAGGAACTTCGGCGTTTTTGAGCAGATTCAGTTGCATTCTTCAGCAGTAACACGCTGGAGTTTTTACGAATGTAGGCAGTATAAAGCAGGATCATGAAGTATGGTGAACTGGATGTGCGCAGAAATCCGACAGAATACGTCAAAAATATTGTACGTGTCAAACTTCCCTTGTAAAGATTGTCGAGTTTATTTTGACACTATGGTGTTGGCACCCTCTGCTTTGTTTTTAGCTTACAATTGAGGAGAGATGCATAAGCATATTTGTTTTTCTTACGCTGAGCAATAGACAGGAAAATAAATGGCGCTTACTACTCAACCCACTGTGTTAGAACCAAAAACAACACAGCTTCAAAAATGATACGTGCCATTTGATGGTAATACAGAGGCCGTAGTAGTGTTTCAATCAATAGAATACTAGAAATTGCAACACAGGTCAAAAAGAGAATAAAAAAATGTTAGGGGTTCATAGTTAAAAATATGATATGTTTTTGAGTTTGGGGAGAAAAGGCTGCTTTTGTTCAATAGTGCGTCTTTTAAAAATTTTCATCCTTGTTATTATCAAACTTTTTCCTGGGCGGTAACCTAGCTGAATAAGGACGATTTGGCTGCAATCGCCGAGAAAACAACCAAGCCAAGAATTCCCAAAAGGGATATGCTTGCATCCGCATTGTTCCCTCGGTTCTACTAATAAGAAAGAGTAAGAGACAATGTTTAGCGCTATTAAGTTATGCTATGGTTACATCATTTTGGCGGACTGGATCATGTCTGTCGAGAAAAACTTGACCGATAATTCAACGAAGTATTGGTGCCTAAGCTTTGCATCATAATATCTTACAAGTTTTGCTGAGAACAGATAGAGGCATAAATGAATGATTTACGTCTTATTTTTTGATAAGGAGGTATCGACGTCTGCCAGCTTAAGAATATGAAATCTGGCGCATGATTTCTTCAAAATAACTCAGATATTGTCAAGAACAGCCCACTATTGCTTGGAAGTGAAAATATACGCCAAAAGTGCATTTTACTTTCTACAATTCACCACAGTCTTCGAGATATATTTATCATTTAAATCACATGGACACCCACCGAACTGGTTACAAGCTATATTCGCATCACACAGAATGATGTGGCGTCTATGCTATACGGCGATGTTACTATATCATTAACCTCTCTTTTCGGTTCCGAGCGCTTTCGGCTCAAGATCTGGGGATGACTAAAAAAAAAGAACTGTGTACGTGATTTCTTTGTCCCCTGCGGTTGCATAGACATCGCTGTCGCACGGCAAGAGCGCACACAGTCATCAGTCTACAAAACCTAACTTTTCAAGAGCAACCAGTATAAATATTTTGAGCCATTGAGGGCATAAAGCGAAAGACACATTTTCAAAATTGGTCTTAGGTTCATCTTCTGATGTTATGTCGAGAGCTCTGAAAACCAATTATTTTGAAAGCTAACATTTCAAAAGGCTATTTCTTCTGAAATATCAAGATGGATATACTCAAGAGGGGAAATGAATCGGACAAGTTTACGAAAATAGAGACAGAATCTACTACGATACCAAATGACTCGGATAGATCTGGTTCACTGATCAGAAGAATGAAGGATTCCTTCAAGCAAAGTAACCTGCATGTCATTCCAGAAGACCTTGAAAACAGCGAACAGACAGAGCAGGAAAAAATCCAATGGAAACTAGCTTCTCAGCCCTATCAAAAAGTCTTGAGCCAAAGGCACTTGACCATGATTGCCATAGGTGGTACTTTGGGGACGGGACTGTTCATTGGTTTAGGTTATTCTTTGGCATCTGGGCCAGCCGCTTTGCTAATCGGTTTTTTGTTAGTTGGTACTTCAATGTTCTGTGTCGTTCAGAGTGCCGCAGAGCTTTCCTGCCAATTCCCGGTTTCTGGCTCATATGCCACACATGTCAGTAGGTTCATAGATGAATCGGTTGGCTTTACTGTGGCTACAAACTATGCTTTGGCTTGGCTGATTTCTTTTCCAAGCGAATTAATTGGTTGTGCACTTACTATTTCATACTGGAACCAAACGGTTAATCCGGCTGTTTAGGTGGCCATTTTTTATGTTTTCATTATGGTACTGAACTTGTTTGGTGTGAGAGGCTTTGCCGAGACTGAGTTTGCTCTGTCAATCATTAAGGTTATTGCTATATTTATTTTCATCATTATTGGTATCGTCCTTATTGCCGGAGGGGGGCCTAACTCTACTGGTTATATTGGCGCCAAATACTGGCACGACCCAGGTGCCTTCGCAAAACCTGTCTTCAAGAATTTGTGTAACACATTCGTTTCTGCTGCTTTTTCCTTTGGTGGTAGTGAGTTAGTGCTGTTAACTAGTACAGAATCTAAAAATATTTCAGCTATATCACGTGCTGCCAAAGGTACGTTCTGGAGAATCGCGATTTTTTACATTACTACCGTTGTCATTATTGGATGTCTCGTACCTTATAACGACCCCAGACTGCTCAGTGGTTCGAACAGTGAGGATGTATCTGCCTCTCCCTTTGTTATTGCTTTGAGTAATACAGGATCAATGGGTGCAAAAGTTTCCAACTTTATGAATGTCGTTATCCTTGTTGCGGTTGTGTCAGTTTGCAATTCTTGCGTTTATGCTTCTTCAAGACTAATTCAAGCTTTAGGTGCATCTGGCCAACTTCCTTCGGTATGTTCCTACATGGACAGAAAGGGTAGGCCTTTGGTTGGCATTGGGATTAGTGGTGCATTTGGTCTTTTAGGTTTTCTTGTGGCCTCGAAAAAGGAGGACGAGGTCTTCACTTGGCTTTTCGCCCTTTGTTCCATTTCATCATTCTTCACCTGGTTCTGTATTTGTATGTCACAAATTAGATTTAGGATGGCTTTGAAAGCTCAAGGAAGATCCAATGACGAAATAGCTTACAAATCCATACTGGGTGTTTATGGTGGAATTTTGGGGTGTGTGCTAAATGCATTGCTAATTGCGGGTGAAATATACGTATCGGCCGCCCCGGTCGGTAGCCCTAGCTCCGCTGAAGCCTTCTTTGAATACTGTTTGAGTATTCCAATCATGATTGTTGTTTATTTTGCACATAGGTTTTATCGAAGAGATTGGAAACACTTCTACATCAAGAGGAGCGAGATCGATCTGGATACTGGGTGTTCCGTGGAGAATCTAGAGCTTTTCAAAGCACAAAAAGAAGCTGAGAAACAACTCATTGCTTCTAAGCCATTCTATTACAAAATCTACAGATTTTGGTGTTAAATGGTATTCTTGCATATGTAACCTTTAATAAATTTTGCAAATCGAATTCCTTTGTAACGTGCAAAGCATTTTATAGCCTGGCGCTCGCATTGTTAAGCAACAGGCGGTGCGGCAACGTTGAAATGTTTCACGCAGGGTTTTTTACGTACTGCACGGCATTCTGGAGTGAAAAAAAATGAAAAGTACAGCTCGAAGTTTTTTGTCCATCGGTTGTACTTTGCAGAGTATTAGTCATTTTTGATATCAGAGTACTACTATCGAAGCTTTTTTACTCTTGATTACGCTT
>OCVT010000432.1_pt1 | contig 16917 bp, 15 predicted proteins | sample 1539111 | NCBI WGS metagenome assembly OCVT01 (sample SAMEA3991482, study PRJEB22521) | metagenome | biome: anthropogenic terrestrial biome; feature: sewage plant; material: raw primary sludge | place: Sweden | collected 2012-09-26 | reverse complement strand
TGTAATTCGATAACTTATTCATTGTTCTTTGAGTTCTATGCAAATGTACAAAAAAATATCGAGATATGCAATGTAATTGCCTGAAATACAACTATTTAATTTTTAGAACTCCCCTGAAGTTGTTTGCCAATTCGTTATGAATATTGAATGGGGCATAGTTGCGCACATAATATGCATCGGGATCCAATGCGCGCGATGAGTTGATTGCATAAGAATAGGGGTTGATATCAAAGTCACGGCTCACCTCACCGGTAACAGCATCAACGTGCTGGTCTGTTGTGCCGGGCGCTTTCTGCTTACGGTAAGAAGCGTTGCTGATCATGTTCAGAGACACCTTGCTGCTAAGATTATACAGGGCGTTGATGCTGGCCGTATAGCGTTGCACCTTGCTCTGCTCTGTCCATCCCGGATCATCCATAAAACTGAAAGAAGTATAGTATTGTGCCTTATCCGTACCTGAAGACATGCTGATAGAATGGTTCATGGAAATGGAATTTCTGAAAAGTTCATCAAACCAGTTGGTATTTCTCATCTCTGCCTGCTGCAAATATGAATCCGTAGCCTCTGGAGTATTGGCCAAGCCGAATTTTCCTGCTGACGTATCGTAGTTGTTCAACATGTGATACATCTTACCATAAACGCCACTATTCTGAGCTCTGTATGTGCGGCCGAAAGATATCAGACCGTCACTAGCCATTTCCTTATAAACACCCATTTGCTCTTGTGAGTTCATGATATTAAACTGACTGTAGCTTGGTTTAAGGCGCATGGTGTACTCTCCTGTATAATTGATGCGGGTAGAACCAGCCTTACCCTTCTTGGTGGTAACGACAATCACACCTGCCATGGCACGGGCACCATATATAGAGGTGGCGGAACCATCTTTCAATATCTGGAAGCTCTCAATATCGTCGGCATTCAAACCGGCAATGGCCGAGCTGATCATAGTGGCAGCATCTCCTGAAGAAAGCCGGTCGGCATCTACCTCTGTCACATCTTCCATAATAACACCATCAACAACCCAAAGAGGTTTGCTGCTACCATAGATAGAGGTGGCGCCACGAACACGTATTTTCGGTGCCGTTCCAAAGGTACCGGACACGTTTTGCACGCTGACACCAGCAACACGTCCTTCAAGAGAACGGCTGATATCTGCCACACCGTCAAGTTTTGCCTTACTGGCATCAAGTTTTGTGGCAGCACCTGTAAACAAACGCTTGTCCATCTTCTGCATACCGGTAACTACGACTTCTCCAAGTGTAGTGTTAGGATGCAAAACTACTTTCATGTTCGGTTTTGCTGATACATGAACTGTCTCCATTCCAACATAACTAACGGAAATTTTCTTTCCATCCGGAACATCCAAGGAGAAATTTCCGTTCATGTCTGTCACTGTGCCTGTCTTGCTACCTTGAACAAGAATCGAAGCACCAATAACCGGCATGTTGTCTTCCTGAGATATTACGGTACCAGAAATCTTCGTCTGAGCCATTGCTATTCCAAAACAGAGGAATAGGCTGGCAAGAATCAATGTTAGTCTTTTTTCCATAAAGTTCTCTCTTAAATTTAGATTATATTAATTCAAAATTGTCTAATTGTAACAGCTCTTACTTATTAAGTTGAGCTAATTAATTATTAAAAATACAAGAAATATCAATTTATTATTTATATTTGATAAGCCAACCCCCATTTCTCGTGGAGAGATGACATAATTTAGCATCAATATGCAACAGTTTGCAAAAATAGTGCAATTTTATTAGTACTACAAATAAAATTATTAAATCCACCAACAAATAAACAATTTTTAACTTATAAGTATTAAAAACATGATAAAAAATGATATTTGAACCTTTTGTTTTCCATTTGTTTTTCAATGGTTTAACAAGACCAAATCAATAAATAATGTAGCGATAAATTTATACAAGGCGGCTACAGTGAATTAATTGCAGGATAAACCATTTTCAGACTGGGTAAGATAGTGAAATAAATTGACACGGAAACAATGCAGGTGCGTCAAACAGACATTGAAAAGTATAAAATAATAAATACGAAAAAAACGGCAAGCTCAAATGAAGAGCTTGCCGTTTTTATTATAGGATATTTCTGATTAATATCTTCCACCACGATTACCGTAACCGCCATCGTTGTCGTCAAAACCACGTCCGCCACGGTTGCCATAGCCACCACGGTTGCCAAAGCCACCACGGTTACCACCACCGAAAGAACGATGCTCAGGACGCTCTGTTCTAGGGCGAGCTTCGCTAACAGCAATTGTCTGTCCTTCAAATTCTGTCTCATTAAGGCTATCAATTGCTTTCTGGCCTTCCTCATCACTAGTCATGTCTACGAAACCGAAACCACGTGAACGGCCTGTCTCACGGTCTGTAATAATTCTGGCTGATGTAACTTCGCCATACTGAGCGAAAAGATTCTGCAAACTGTCACCTGTAGTGTTCCAGTTCAACTTTGCAACATAAATGTTCATACTTACTTAAAAAAATTAAAAATGTTATTTTGTCTAAAACTATCGTATCTGCCGGGGTAAAACTTACGTCAATCCCCCTGAAAATCATCAAACTTAGGGTAAACCCGAAGATGTGAGGCTATACTAAAACAAAGAATTGATAATGACATGACCTTAATGGAAAATTCTCCAAGTTTGGGGAGATACGAGCATAAAAGGAAAATTCAATACGAACTCAGATGTTCAGCGGGCCAAAGGTAAACATTTTATTTATACCAACCAACAAATTTCGCAATTATTTGCCAATAAATTTGATTTTTTTACTTTTTCCCAAAAAACATGGACATTTTATTGGCCTTATCTATCAGATATTCAGTAAATTCCTTATCACCAATAACCTCTATATCATCATATAATCCCAATACAAAACGACCTATTCCCAAGAAGCTACAGACATCGAGGTTCAGTAACCAGCGCTTATTATTATGTAATGTGAGGTGCGTGACTGCTTGTGGGTATTCTTCCAATAACAAATTATAAGAAAGTTGGCCCAAAAGCAATTCCACATGGCGACGTTCCTCGCCACTGAACATAAATATGTCTGTAAAAATCTCGCGATGCCTGTCTTCATTCCCCCAGACTGCATCTATTACCTGCACATCCCTCATACGTGATATCTTGAACGTCTTGTTCATCCCTGACGACATCTCATAACATCTCACATCATTATTATCATTCATCATCGTAAATGGTTCCACGAATCTGTCGCTGACTGTCTTGCTATGCGGTGAGGAATAGCCCACAAGCCTGACTACATGCTTTATTTTTATTGCCTCATACAGGGTCTCAACATTGTGCGCAGCACGCTTTTTGAACTTTGCGTCATTAATAATTTTCAGATCATAGAAACGATCAAGCTTGACTTTAATATTGCCGACAAGAGGGTTTTCATTATCAATTTGTTCTAAAAGGCGACGCAAGAATATGGCTTCATTCTCTGTGAAATCGATGCTTTCATGCAAACGCCTGAAAAACGGAGACTGACGGTTCAAACGATAGCAGGTGCCACTCTTAATAAGTTCGAAACCAGTATCACGCAAGAAATCCAGATAATAATATAGGTTACGACGCGTGATACCCAATTTATCACACAGGTCTTGCGCGGTATAATCAACATTTTCTGTAAGAAGAAGGAGTAAATCCAACTCACGCTCAAGTTTGTCGTGTCGCATGATATTCCAATATATAAGTTAATCTTTGAAATTCAGAGGAAGCTCCACACCGCCCAAAAGATTGTAACTTTTACGATGAAATTTGCTTATTCCAAATTCACGTATGCCATCGCGATGCTTTTTGGTGGGATAGCCTTTGTTGTTTTCCCAATCGTACATGGGGTATTGTTCGGCCAACTCTTCCATATATTCATCACGGTAAGTCTTGGCAAGAATGCTCGCAGCGGCTATGGCTTGATACTTGCCGTCACCTTTTATTATGGTGGTATACGGAACATCGTGATAAGGGACGAAACGGTTTCCATCCACGATGATGGCTTGCGGGCGCACTTTCAACTGGTCCAAAGCACGATGCATGGCTAGAAAACTGGCCTTTAAAATATTAATTTTGTCTATTTCCACGGAAGTAACAACACCTACAGCCCACGCCACAGCATCATGTTTGATCTGCTCACGCAACTCATCACGCTTCTTGGCAGTCAGTTTCTTTGAATCGTTAAGTTCCGGATTATTATAGTCAACAGGCAATATCACGGCTGCGGCATAAACACTTCCGGCAAGACACCCACGCCCTGCTTCATCGCATCCTGCCTCTATCAAATCCTTGTAAAAATGACTTTCCAACATGATTTTCTTGCTTAAAATGTTAACAAACCTTGAATTCGGTGGTTATTTAACAGTTAATAAATATTAATGGAACTTATTGTTCCACCTTTAGGCGTATGTTTGCAGCATTAAACGAAGCAATAAATACATTATCGATATGAAAAAGGAAATGACATTATCTTCCGGAAATACTGCCGTAGTAAACATTCAGAAAATTGTAAGCACCGTCACAAATGGTGCCAGGGTACCAATTGAGTTGCTACGCAAATACTACTCTCAAATTTTGGAAAGAGAAATAGACAAGCGCCAAATGCTGTCGTTGATAAACGTACAGGTAGCGTTCTTTTTCGCTGCTTTCCCATCAGACGGGCCCATCCTACTCAGAATTGCATGCTGCGGATGGTTTCTGTGGGCATTGCTAAAGTGCAAAACTGCATTGAAATGTAATCAGAACATCTGACTGACACGCTTGATGCCGGCCACCAGGACATCAATCTCCTCTTTGGTATTGTAGAGAGCAAACGATGCCCGAACGGTACCTTGTATGCCAAGACGAATCATAAGCGGCTGGGCACAATGGTGACCCGTGCGCACGGCAATGCCGAGACGGTCGAGTAAAGTGCCCATATCCAGATGATGAATATTGCCAACGAGGAAGCTGACCACGGCATCTTTGTGTTCCGACTCGCCAAAAATCCTCATTCCGGGTATTGCCCTCATCTGTTCCATGCAATAATTTGTGAGTTCGCACTCGTGATTCTGTATATTGTTCATACCAAGAGCTGTGACATAGTCAATGGCTGTGGCAAGTCCGTGAGTGGCTACATAATCTGGCGTGCCGGCCTCGAACTTAAAGGGAAGTTTCTCGAAAACAGTTTTCTCGAAGCTCACGCTTTCTATCATTTCACCACCACCCTGATATGGCGGCAGGCGATCCAGCCAGTCTTCTTTGCCATAAAGAACACCCACACCAGTGGGTCCATATATTTTATGACCACTGAAAGCAAAAAATTCACAATCCAAATTCTGCACATCAACAGTGAAATGTGGAGTGCTCTGCGCCCCGTCCACCATTACCGGCACACCGTGTTCGTGGGCGATGCGTATAATTTCCTTTACCGGGTTAACGGTACCAAGCACATTGCTCACCTGCGTGACACTCACTATTCTGGTCTTGGATGTAAACAAATTACTGAATTCATCGAGATTCAAGTCACCTTTATCGTCTATTGGTATCACCCGGATTGCAATACCTTTCTTTGCTGCCTGCAATTGCCAAGGTACAATATTGGAATGGTGCTCCATTTCGGATACTATCACCTCGTCACCCTCTTGCATAAACTCATCACAAAACGATGAAGCCACGAGATTCAAGCTCTCAGTGGTGCCTCGGGTGAATATTATCTCGCTTGTGCTGCGAGCATTTATAAACTTGCGCACAGTCTCACGGGCTGCCTCATGCAAGTCGGTAGCCTGTTGCGACAGGTAGTGCACGCCACGATGCACATTGGCATTCACGTTCAGGTACTCATCACGCATGGCATCGAGCACACAAAGTGGTTTCTGTGTGGTTGCGGCATTGTCGAGATAAACCAACGGTTTGCCATAGACTTCTCGCGATAAGATCGGGAAATCCGAGCGAATATCTTTGATGTTGTACATATTATTTACAGAGTATGCAGCCTTCACATTTGTTAAGTTCTCCACGGAATCGTTTCTCCACCAAATAATGCAGCCGGTCACGAAGAGGTTCAAGTTGCATATGATCGATGACTTCATTGATGAAAGCGAATTCAAGCAAGAGTCTGGCCTCATTTAAACTAATGCCACGCTGTTGCATATAGAAAAGAGCTGCATCATTGAGCTGGCCAACAGTTGAACCATGCGAACATTTCACGTCGTCGGCATATATTTCAAGCATTGGCTGGGTATACATGCGTGCCTCCTTTGTTGTACAAAGGTTCTGGTTTACCTCATCAGACAACGTTTTTTGGGCACCATGGCGAACAAGGACACGGCCGGCAAAGGCACCGGTAGACTTGTCGCCAAGCACATATTTATATAGCTCATGGCTGGTACAATGACCCACCTGATGGTCTATGAACGTATTGTTATCCACATGCTGGTTCTTGCTGGCGATTACGCAACCGCACATATTACACTCGGCGCCCTCACCTTTGAATACAAGATCTGCACGATTGCGGGTCACGCCGTTGTGCAGTGTGATAACATTATGATTCACCCTACTGTTTGCCTGTTGCTCTATGTATACATTGCTCACACGGTTATTCTTGTAATGCGTTTCTTCCATACAATATAGGTCGAGACTTGCGTTATCGCCCACATATGCCTCAATGACCTGAGTGACAAGAAAATGACGGTCATCGGCAGCATGATCACAGAAAAGAAATTTAGCCTCTGCACCCTGTTCAAGAATAATCAGGACGCGACGGTTCACCATCAGGTCTACATCCGAGCGCAGAATATTAATCACCTGTATCGCACGGTCAACTTTCACATTCCTTGGAACATAAACAAGCAATCCATCCTGTGCGAGCATTGTATTGAGAGCCGTTACCGCATCATCGTCAGTCTTGGCTATTTTAGCATAGTACCTAGCAATAACTTCGGGGCTTTTTGCAGCCACAGCACTAAGAGAGTCAACGATAACCCCTTCTGGAAGATGGCCCTTTGGCAAAACCTTCGTATAAAAGCTGTCATTGACTACGAAATAAAGCGAAGTGCTCAAATTAGGCACATCACAACGGAATGCGTCATAAGGATTTACCGGTATGTCCAGACGGTTCAGATTCAATCCGTAATTAGGCTCGAAGAGTGCCTGCATATCAGTATATTTGTATCTCTCGAACTTACGTGATGGAAAACCAAGACGCCGAAAATCATCGAAAGCCTTATCGCGAACATCGTTCAACGGGGCTGCCGAATGACTTTTTATCATCAGGCTACATTCCTTATAAAGGTCGATATATTGTTTTTCGCTGTCCATATTCCAATAGATTACTCGTCAACCTCCGCCTTTATCCAATCATATCCTTTTGCCTCAATCTCTTTGGCAAGTTGAGGACCTCCCGTCTTCACAATGCGCCCATTATACAACACATGTATTATATCTGGCTTGATAATATCGAGCAGACGTTCATAGTGAGTGATGACTATTGTCGATGAAATGGGCGTTTTTAGTTTATTAACGCCTTCAGCTACAATGCGCAAGGCATCAACATCCAAACCGGAGTCAGTCTCATCAAGAATAGACAGGGTCGGTTCGAGCATGGCCATTTGGAAAATTTCATTACGTTTCTTCTCTCCGCCACTGAAGCCTTCGTTCACCGAACGATGTGAAAGTTTGGAATCCAGCTCCACAACTTTGCGCTTCTCGCGCATAAGCTTCATGAAGTCGGCGGCATTGAGAGGTTCCAGCCCCTTATACTTACGCTTCTCATTAATCGCGGCACGCATAAAATTGGTCATTGATACACCGGGGATCTCAACCGGATATTGGAAAGACAGAAACAATCCCTCATGCGCACGGTCTTCGGGTTTCATCTCCAGCAGATTCTTACCATTGAAATAAGCCTCACCACTGGTCACAGTATAGAGAGGATTGCCCACCAGCACAGCACTCAATGTAGATTTACCAGAACCGTTAGGGCCCATGATGACGTGAGTTTCGCCATCATTGATGGTGAGGTTGATACCTCTCAATATTTCTTTGCCAGCAATTGTGGCGTGCAAGTTTTTAACTTCTAACATACTTATATTGATATGATAAATTAATTTCTATCCCACGGTTCCCTCTAACGATATGCTCAACAACTTCTGAGCCTCGACGGCAAACTCCATAGGCAACTTATTGAGAACCTCTTTGGCATAACCGTTTACTATCAATCCGACAGCCTGTTCTGTAGGAATGCCACGTTGATTGCAATAGAACAGCTGGTCTTCACTGATCTTGCTTGTAGTAGCCTCATGCTCAATCAAAGCCGAGTCATTATGGATATCCATATATGGGAAAGTGTGCGCGCCACAGTCGCTACCTAACAAAAGACTGTCGCAAGAACTGTAGTTACGCGCATTTTCGGCATTCGATGTGGCACGAACCAATCCCCGATATGAGTTCTGGCTATGCCCCGCACTGATGCCTTTAGATATTATTGTGCTTTTGGTGTTCTTGCCGATATGTATCATCTTGGTTCCGGTATCAGCTTCCTGATAATTATTTGTCACTGCAACACTATAGAATTCAGCTTGGGAATTGTCTCCACGAAGCACACATGACGGATATTTCCAGGTGATTGCCGAGCCCGTCTCAACCTGCGTCCACGAAAGTTTAGAGTTAACGCCACGCAAGTCGCCACGTTTTGTAACAAGATTGAGCACACCGCCCTTTCCTTTCTCATCACCCGGATACCAGTTTTGCACGGTTGAATATTTCACCTCTGCATTATCCTTTACTATGATCTCGACAATAGCAGCGTGCAGTTGGTTCTCATCACGCATAGGAGCAGTGCAGCCCTCAAGGTATGAAACATAAGCATTTTCATCCGCGATAATGAGAGTACGCTCAAACTGACCAGTATTACGGGCATTGATACGGAAATAAGAACTCAATTCCATAGGACTGCGCACACCGCTCGGAATATATACAAACGAACCGTCACTAAACACCGCGCTGTTAAGGGCGGCATAGAAATTATCGCGATAAGGAACAACCGTACCCAAATACTCGCGCACCAAGTCAGGATGATTCTTTATAGCCTCACCAATTGAACAGAAGATGATGCCTTTCTCAGCCAGTTTGTCCTTAAACGTTGTCTTCACCGATACAGAATCCATGATGGCATCAACGGCAGTACCGCTCAATGCCAGACGCTCCTCAAGAGGTATACCCAACTTATCGAAAGTCTTCTCCAATTCCGGGTCTATCTCCTTATTAACCGGTTTTTTTGCTAAGGGGTCGGCATAGTAGGAAATAGCCTGATAATCTATTTCCGGTAAATGAACATGCCCCCATGACGGTTGTGTAAGAGTTTCCCAATAGTTGTAAGCCTTTAGGCGGAAGTCCAACATCCATTCTGGCTCGCCTTTCTTTTGCGAGATTAGACGCACCACATCTTCGTTAAGACCCTTATCAATAATTTCGGTATGCACATCGGTAGTAAATCCGAACTCATACTTCTGCCCGGCCACCTTCTTTACAAACTCGTTTTTTTCTTTTTTCTCTTCCATATTTTATCTAAATGCATGGGCGGCCCCCGATGGTCGCCCGCAATCTGATGATAATTACGCTTGCAAGCGGCCATCGTAGGCCGCCCCTACAGTGGAATATACAAAATGTGTACCACGCCAGATGGCGGTAACAAATGTTACTATAATTTCTGTTGCACCTCAATGACAGTGAAAGTCTCGATGATGTCTCCCTCCTGTATATCATTGAAATTAACCAAACTGATACCACACTCGAAGCCAGTGGCTACTTCCCTTACATCGTCCTTGTAACGCTTCAATGCGCCAATGTCAGCAGTACGAACAACAATACCATCGCGAACCACGCGAGCCTTATCGGCGCGGTGAACCTTACCCTCGGTAACTATTGTACCAGCAACAGTTCCGACCTTTGATATCTTGTAGACCTGTCTAACCTCAGCCTGACCGGTAATGACCTCTTTCTTAACCTTATCGAGCATACCTTCCATAGCCGACTTGACATCATCTATTGCATCATAGATTACAGAGTAGGTGTTGATTTCCACACCAGCCTGGTCTGCTTGACGGCGGGCAGCGCCTGAAGGGCGAACCTGGAAACCGACAATTATGGCATCAGAAGCATCTGCCAATGTGACATCACCCTCTGAAATCTGACCTACGGCCTTGTATATGACATCAATCTTAATTTTTTCAGTAGACAGTTTGATGAATGAATCACTCAATGCCTCTATTGAACCATCAGTATCACCTTTGACAATTATACTGAGTTCCTTGAATGAACCGAGTGCTATACGATGAGAGATGTCGCTTAATGTCAAGCGCTTCTGTGTACGCAATCCCTGCTCGCGCTGCAACTGCTGGCGCTTATTAGCAATGTCACGGATTTCCTGTTCTGTCTCAAGCACATGGAACGTATCACCGGCAGTAGGTGCGCCATTGAGTCCCAATATAATAGCTGGCTCAGCAGGTCTGGCTTCGTCTATGCGCATGTTACGCTCATTAAACATCGCCTTGATACGTCCCCAACTGGTTCCGGCGATCAAATTGTCGCCTACACGCAATGTTCCATTACTTACAAGCACTGTGCTCACATAGCCACGACCCTTGTCTAGTGAAGACTCTATGATACTACCTGTTGCCTTGCGGTTAGGGTTAGCCTTTAAATCAAGCATCTCGGCTTCGAGAAGAACTTTCTCCATCAACTCCTTGACACCAATGCCTTTTTTGGCACTTATTTCCTGGCACTGATATTTACCGCCCCAGTCTTCCACGAGCAGATTCATCTGCGCCAAGTCTTCACGTATTTTTTCCGGATTAGCACCCGGTTTGTCTATCTTGTTTATGGCAAACACCATTGGCACATTAGCAGCCTGAGCATGAGCAATAGCCTCCTTTGTGGTAGGCATCACACTGTCGTCTGCAGCGATGATGATGATTGCGATATCGGTAACCTGAGTACCACGGGCACGCATGGCCGTGAACGCCTCATGACCCGGAGTATCAAGGAATGTTATACGACGCCCGTCCTCCAATTTCACATTGTATGCACCGATATGCTGTGTGATACCACCGGCCTCACCTGCAATAACATTTGTCTTGCGGATATAGTCAAGCAAGGAAGTTTTACCATGGTCTACATGCCCCATCACAGTAACGATTGGCGCACGGAACAATAAATCTTCCTCATCATCAACACCCTCGGTAACTGCCTCGGAAACCTCTGCGCTTACATATTCTGTCTTGAAGCCAAACTCTTCGGCCACAAGGTTAATTGTCTCTGCATCCAGACGCTGATTGATAGATACCATAATACCTACGCTCATCAAAGTACCAATAACCTTATTGACAGATATGTTCATCATGGTAGCGAGTTCGCTGACGGTGACAAATTCAGTCAACTTCAGCACCTTGCTATCCTTACGCTCTGCACGTGCCTCTTCACTAAGCTTCACTTGAACAGCATCACGCTTTTCCTTACGATACTTGGCTCCCTTTTTGTTCTGGTTCTGCTTGTTGGTAAGACGTGCCAACGTCTCTTTTACCTGACGTGCCACATCCACCTCGTTCACCTCCAGAGGCTTCTGATTACGGTTGTTATGGATATTTTTTTTGCGTCTATTGTTATTCTGGCTGCTATTATTATTGCTATTATTGCTATTATTATTGTTGTTGTTATTATAGTTTCTTACGCCACCCCTGTTATTATTATTGTTATTATTATTGTTCTGGTTAGCGGCAGCATTAATATCAACACGCTCCTTATTTATACGGACACGTTTCTTGCGCTCACCTGTTGCAGCACCGCCAGTTACATTGTTAGTACTGTTACCGCGCTGCAGCTGTACCTTATCCTCACGCTCCTTACGTTTCTCCTCTTTTGATTTTTTCTTTGGGCGGGTACTCTGATTTAGAGCATCAAGGTCTATTTTGCCCAGGACATTTACCTTGGGAGCTTGAATATTCCTCTCACTCTTCAACTGGAATATCTTTGTCTCCTGTTTCACATTTTCTGTTTGCTGAGCAGGTTTATTCTGTGACTGTTGTGGCTGAGACTGCTGAGACAGCGGATGTTGTGGCTGTTTAGGTTGTTGCACGTTTTGAACCTGTGGTTGAGATTGTCTAGGCCTCTGCGATTGTTGTGGCCTCTGCGATGGCTGAGGTCTCTGCGATTGTGGCTTTGAGATAGGCTGAACGGGCTTAGGTTGTTCAACCGGCTTAGGCTGTTCAACGTGTTGAGAATGATCAACCGATTGTTGTGGCTCAGCTTTAGGCTGTTCAACAACTGTCATGGGTTGTTCTTTTTTTGGCTGTTCCACGGGTTTAGGCTGTTCCGCCTCTTCTATTACAGGAGCGACAACAGGCTTATTTGTCTCAGCAACAGGTTTTTCATTTACAAGCGCTGGGCTTACGGCAGAAGCCTTGACTTCGGGCGCCTTAGTTGATTCAGGAGCAACAGACTCCTTTGCCACAGGTTTCTTGCCAAGATTGTCGAGATCCAACTTGCCCAGCGGCTTGAATTGCTGCTGGCCAGAAGACTCGAGCAGGCTCTCTGCACGATTATCCTTTGACTCCAATACATGTTTCTTATCCTTAGGCTTCTTAACGAACAGTTTCTCAGCCTGAGAACGGACCTCCTTGTCTTGTTGAAAAGCGGCAACGAGAGCATTATACTGCGCGTCGTTAAGTTTATAGCTCGGCTCTGATTTAACCTCTCCTAGTTCACTTTTCTTTTCTAGGAACTCAACTGCCGTTTGAAGTCCTATATTCAATTCACGTAATGCTTTGTTTAATCTGATGCTCATTAATTCTTTCTTGTTATTCTTTGTTATCTGTATGAACGTACCGGCGTGTACGCTCTGTTGTGCCCTACTGTCAGGACGTACACGCCGGTACATCCCTACACCTCACGTGCCATTATTTTTCAAATTCAGCACTCAGCACTTTCAGCACGCTGTCAACCGTCTCTTCTTCGAGGTCAGCCTTTTCCACCAGCATCTCGCGCGGTGCACTAATCACTGCCTTTGCTGTGTCAAGACCGATACTCTTGATAGCGTCGATAACCCACTGGTCTATTTCGTCTGTAAACTCATCGAGATAGATATCCTCGTCTGCTTCGTTCTCTGACACCTCACGGAATACATCGATGGTATATTCCGTCAGCATAGAGGCGAGCTTGATATTGAGTCCACCACGGCCGATGGCAAGTGAAACTTCTTCCGGTTTCAGAAATACTTCTGCCTTACGACTCTCCTCATCGATACTCACGCTACTTACCTTTGCAGGGCTTAACGAACGCTGTACGAAGAGTTTTGTGTTTGATGTATAATTGATTACATCTATATTCTCATTGCAAAGTTCGCGTACTATACCATGCACACGACTACCCTTAACGCCGACACAGGCGCCTACCGGGTCTATGCGCTCATCATAGCTCTCAACGGCAATCTTGGCCCTCTCACCGGGCATACGGGCAATCTTCTTGATGGAGATGAGTCCGTCGCTGATTTCGGGAACCTCTGCCTCAAGCAGACGCTCAAGAAAAAGCGGGCTTGTACGGCTCAGGATAATCTTTGGATTATTGTTCTCGTTATCCACACGTGCTATGATGGCACGTACAGTTTCACCCTTGTGATACTGGTCAGCAGGGATCTGCTCTGCCTTAGGCAATATGAGTTCATTGTTTTCATCATCCACGATAAGCACTTCACGCTTCCACATCTGATATACCTCACCAGATATTATCTGACCCACACGATCCTTGTATTTATTGTACAGGGAGTCGTGTTCCAGTTCCAAAATCTTTGAAGCCAATGTCTGGCGCAATGTAAGTATGGCACGGCGACCGAACTTAGCGAAATTCACCCGTTCAGAAACATCCTCGCCGACCTCATAGTCTGGCTCTATCTTCTGTGCTTCAGTCAGTGAGATTTCCTTGTTTTCATCTTCCACCTCGCCGTTGGCTACCACCACGCGGTTACGATAGATTTCGAAGTCGCCCTTGTCGGGATTCACGATAACGTCGAAGTTCTCATCGCTGCCAAATATCTTTGCGAGCACATTGCGGAAACTTTCCTCAAGCACACTCACAAGCGTAGTACGGTCTATATTCTTTGTATCTTTAAACTCTCTGAAGGTATCGATCATGCTAATCGTCTCTTCATCATTCTTTTTTACTGCCATAGCCTATTTGAAACTTATTAAGTATTTGGTGTATTTTACATTATCCATTTGATAAGTATAGTCCACATCCTGCAATAGAGGACGTTTCTTACCTTCCACTTTGACTTTCTCGCGCACGGTAACAACAAAATCGTTACCATCCACAGATTTCAGTTCTCCTTTAATCTTCTTACCGTCAGCATCCATCACTTCCACATCTTTGCCTATAAAATTGATGTATTGTTGTGGCACTCTGAACGGCTGCCCCAGACCTGCCGAGCCAACTTCCAATTCATAATCCTCCTCATCACGACTGAGACTATCTTCAATAAATTTGCTTAACTCGACACAATCTTCAATCCAAACACCATCCGCGTGATCGATTTCAACAACAATTTTGTCATCACGGCTGATTTCGATGCCGACAAGGAAATATTCCTTATCTTCCAACCATTGTTCAACTAACTCTTTTACGACGTTCTTGTCTATCATATGATACTTATTAAAAATAAAATGAGGAGCTCTCTCGGAGCCCCTCATTCCACTGAACGGTGCAAAATTACTAATAATTTCGCATGCCACCAAAATTTTTGGAATATTTCATTACTTTTATCTCAAAAAAAACAAAGTTGCCATGAACATCCATGCTTTACATCAATCTCAAAATCCACAATGTGAATATTGCCACTATGGCGATAATAATAAACGCCATCGCCATTACGCCCCACATGAAACGTATTTTATGGTCTTTCCTTCTTCTCATTTTTCTTTGGTTGTAATAGTTTGTTATATTCATCAGGCGTATTGAGCAGACGTACAGCCTCTTTCATCTGTTTGTCCAATCTCAACGAGTTGCGGATTGATCCCTCCTGAAAGTAATACGCAGCCACGATGTCTCCTTCGAGAATCTGCTTTATTGTAGCCTTATTATAGTCCATATCCTTAGCCACATTGTGGCTGAGTTTTTTCTCCAGATTATCAAACTCGGCTTTCGCGTCATCATAATAACCCTCAAATTTGGCCAGTTTCACCAAATTGCCTAGATATTTTTCGCTCTCCCTGTCATATTTAAAACCGCTTTTCAGCACTTCCTGCTTGAAGTCCTCATAATCGGCATCAGAAAGTTCAAATTCGGCCGCAGGCGCAATGGAAGGATGCTTGGCAATATACTTCACTTCATAATTCAACATCACACAGTTTGAGTCCACATATTCCAAATAATAGGCAATATTAGGTAACGAATCCGGCTTTATCTCTACATCCGGCTTTATTCCACCACCATCACGCACCTCACGCCCATGAGCGGTATAGAACACTTTGGTCAGCGAGTCGGGCACATGCTCAATATATCCGCCATTGGAATGTCGGTAGTTTATCGCCTGAATGCAACGTCCACTTGGGATATAATACTTGTTGGTAGTAAGTTTCAGGTTGCCATTATAAGGCAAGTCCAACGTCATCTGAACCAATCCCTTGCCATAAGTGCGAGTGCCCAAAATCACAGCACGGTCCAGATCTTGCAGACTTCCACTCGTTATCTCACTTGCACTGGCGGTATTATCACTAACCAGAACCACTATCGGTATCAACGTATCGATGGGTTCCACCGTGGTTTTATAGTCATGATTCACACTTTTCAACTTACCGCGGTTAGACACTATTGTCAGGCCCTTGGGCACAAACATATTGACTATTCCTACTGCTTCGGATTCCGCACCGCCGCCATTATTACGCAAATCAATCACCAGGCTCTTAGCCCCTTTGTTTTTCAAATCAATAAAGGCACGACGCACATCCTTGGCGCAATCCTCTGTGAACTGGTGCAGGTTGATGTAACCTACACTCTTATCAAACATCCCATAATATGGCAATGCTGGGTCTTGTATCGTTTTACGAGTGATTTTTATCTTCATCACCTTGTCTGTAGACGGGCGTTTGATTTTCAATATAAAACTGGTCCCGGCATCGCCACGCAGATGATCGCTGACATATCTAGTATCCCTGCCCGCCATCGTAGAGTCATCTATACTCAATACAATATCACCCTTCTTCAGTCCGGCCTCTGCAGCAGGCATGTCCTTATACGGCTCTTCAATAACGGTATACTTTGCCGTGGGATTATAACGTATCAATGCACCGATACCGGCAAACATTTTGCCTGTATACATAGTTTTCAAGTCGTTCATCTTCTCCTCCGGATAATATGTCGTATACGGGTCCAGACTCTTCAACATTGCATCTATGCCATTGCCTATTACCTGATTAGCGTCAAGAGAGTCAACGTAAATCATGTCCAGATTCTTGTATATAGCATTAAATACATCCAAATTTTTGGCCACATCGAAGTTATGGTTTTTGTTCTGCGCTACCATTGGCGCAGATGCCACAATTAGTAAAAAGAAAAGAATTTTCCTCATAATGATATTTAATATAATGCAAAGACGGTGCCGACAGGAGCTCTGCCAAACATATCATAAATAAGCCACAAGCGACCCGTCCTGCCAATTCAGTGGCAAAAATACTACATTATACCCATATTCCACCCACAAAAAGATAAAAATTATTGTAAATTAGCCATAAAATAAAATTTTTCTTCAAAAAGTTTGGTGGTTTCAAAAAAACGCTGTACTTTTGCAACCGCAATTAAGGCAAAATGCTTCAATAGCTCAGTTGGTTAGAGCACCTGACTGTTAATCAGGGGGTCGTTGGTTCAAGCCCATCTTGAAGCGC
>OCVT010000428.1_pt1 | contig 17013 bp, 9 predicted proteins | sample 1539111 | NCBI WGS metagenome assembly OCVT01 (sample SAMEA3991482, study PRJEB22521) | metagenome | biome: anthropogenic terrestrial biome; feature: sewage plant; material: raw primary sludge | place: Sweden | collected 2012-09-26 | reverse complement strand
AGCGGCATCCCAAGCCGTCGCCCACGACTGCTGATCAGAACCCCCCTGCCCCCGCTGACGGCCGAGCGCAGCCACGCAGAGCCCCTGCAGCGCCTGCAAGACCACCTGCGCAGCAGCGGGCGGCGCACCCTCATCTTGGCTGAAAGCGCTGGGCGCAGCGAAAGCCTGCAGGACTTTTTGCGCGCCAGCGGCATCACCCCCACGGCCTTTGCCAGCCTGCAAGCCTTTCAGCAAGGGCAAGCGGCGCTGGGCATGGCCGTCGGCCCCCTGGTGCGCGGCTTTGCCTGGCTAGAAGCGGGGCTGGACTTGGTGACCGAAACCGAGCTGTTTGCCACCAGCGGCGGCGTGCGCCGACGCAGCAAAAAGCAAGAGCAGGTCAGCGATGTGGACATGCTGATTCGCGACCTGTCGGAGCTAAAAATCGGTGACCCCGTCGTCCACAGCCAGCACGGCATTGGCCGCTACCTGGGCCTGATCCACATGGACATGGGCCAAACCGACCCCGACGGCAACCCCGCCCTGCAAGAATTTTTGCACCTGGAATACGCCGACAAGGCCGCGCTGTACGTGCCGGTAAGCCAGCTGCAGCAAATTGGCCGCTACACCGGGGTTACGCCCGAATCGGCCCCGCTGCACAAGCTGGGCGGCAGCCAGTGGGAAAAAGCCAAACGCAAAGCCGCCGAGCAGGTGCGCGATGCGGCGGCCGAGCTGCTCAACATCTACGCCCGCCGCGCCGCGCGCCAAGGCCACGCTTTTCGCCTGAACGCGCACGATTACGAGCAGTTTGCTGAGGACTTTGGCTTTGAAGAAACCGCCGACCAGCAAGCGGCCATCAACGCCGTCGTTCACGACCTGATCAGCCCCCAGCCCATGGACCGCCTGGTGTGCGGCGACGTGGGCTTTGGCAAGACCGAGGTGGCCCTGCGCGCCGCCTTTGTGGCTGCCATGGGCGGCAAGCAAGTGGCCTTTTTGGCCCCCACCACCTTGCTGGCCGAGCAGCATTACCAAACCCTGGTCGATCGCTTTGCCAAATGGCCGGTGCGCATTGCCGAGATGAGCCGCTTTCGCACCACCAAAGAGATCAACGCCGCCCTCAAGGGCCTGGCCGAAGGCAGCATCGACATTGTGGTGGGCACGCACAAGCTGCTCAGCGCCAACACCAAGTTCAAGGATTTGGGCCTGCTCATCATCGACGAGGAGCACCGCTTTGGCGTGCGCCACAAAGAGGCCATGAAGCAGCTGCGCGCCGAGGTGGACGTGCTCACGCTGACCGCCACCCCCATTCCCCGTACCATGGGCATGGCGTTGGAAGGATTGCGCGATTTATCGGTGATTGCCACCGCCCCGCAACGGCGGCTAGCTATCAAAACCTTTGTGCGCTCTGAGAGCCAGGGCGTAATCCGCGAAGCGGTACTGCGTGAATTCAAACGCGGCGGGCAGGTGTACTTTTTGCACAACGAGGTGGACACCATTGAAAACCGCCGCCAAGCGCTGCAAGAAATCCTGCCCGAGGCCCGCATCGCCATCGCCCACGGCCAGATGCCCGAGCGCGAACTCGAGCGCGTGATGCGCGACTTTGTCGCCCAGCGCTTCAACCTGCTGCTGTGCTCCACCATCATCGAAACCGGCATCGACGTGCCCACCGCCAACACCATCATCATGGCGCGGGCCGACAAATTTGGCCTGGCCCAGCTGCACCAGCTGCGCGGGCGCGTGGGCCGCAGCCACCACCAAGCCTATGCCTACCTGATGGTGCCCGACGTGCAAAGCCTGACCAAACAAGCCCAGCAGCGCCTGGAAGCCATCCAAGAGATGGAAGAGCTGGGCAGCGGCTTCTACCTGGCCATGCACGACCTGGAAATTCGCGGCGCGGGCGAGGTGCTGGGCGACAACCAAAGCGGCAACATGACCGAAATCGGCTTTCAGCTCTACAACGAAATGCTGGCCGAAGCCGTGCGCAGCTTGAAAGCCGGGCACGAGCCCGATTTGCTCTCGCCCCTGCAGGCGGCCACCGACATCAACCTGCACGCCCCCGCCCTGCTGCCCAGCGACTACTGCGGCGATGTGCAACTGCGCCTGTCGCTGTACAAAAAACTGGCCTCGGCCAAAACCAGCGGCCAAATCGATGCGCTGCTGGAAGAAATCGTCGATCGCTTTGGCAAGCTGCCGCACCAAACGCAAACCCTCATCGACACCCACCGCCTGCGCGTGCTGGCCGAGCCCTACGGCGTGCTCAAGGTTGATGCCGCGCCGGGGGTGATCAACATCACCTTCAAGCCCAACCCGCCGATCGACCCGCTGCACATCATCCAGCTCATCCAAAAAAACAAACACATCAAACTGGCCGGCAACGACAAACTGCGCATCGAACGCGCCCTGCCCGACCCCGCCGCCCGCGCCCACCTGGTGCGCGATATTTTGAAAAACCTGGGCACCCCCACCCCGGCACCCGCGCCTGCCATGCCAAACAGTTCAAAATCAATAGCTGTTGCCGCTTGAATAACAAAGTTTTTTAGTAAAAAAGCACTAAATTTGTTGAAAACAAAACGCAAACAGCTCTTTTTTAAATAATACTTATGACCACCCCTGCCACACTCCAAACCTTTCACCCCCAGCCCAGCCCCAACGCCGAGAAGCTGGAGCTGCTGCGCCAGCACTTCCCTGGCGCGATAGATACCGACGCGCAGGGGCGCATGCGCATCAACGCCAACGCCTTGCAACTGGCCATTGACCCCCGTGTGGCCGTGGAAGAAGACGGTTACGAACTGCGCTGGGTGGGCAAGCGCGAGGCGTACCACAGCGCCTTTGTGCCGCCACAAAAAATCCTGCAACCGCTGCTGGCCGACAGCCAGGATTGGGACGCTACCGATAACCTGCTGATCAAGGGCGACAACCTGGATGCCCTGCGCCTGCTGCGGCAAAACTATTTTGGGCAGGTCAAACTGATTTATATCGACCCCCCCTACAACACGCAAAGTGATGCGTTTATTTACCGCGATGATTTCTCTGCGCGGCAAAGCGAAGTGCTGGAGCAACTGGGCTACAACGCCGACACCATTGATTACGTCAAAAATATCTACGGTGCGCGCACGCACAGCGGCTGGCTCAGTTTTATGTACCCGCGCTTATTGCTGGCTAAGGATTTGCTGCGCGATGATGGGGTAATTTTTATTTCGATTGATGACAATGAGCAGGCGCAGTTGAAGCTGTTGTGTGATGAGGTGTTTGGGGAGGAGAATTTTGTTGCTCAGTTTATTTGGGAACACCGAAAATCCGGACAAAACGATGCCGATGTTTCACTAGCGCACAACTACAAACTTGTTTATTCAAAAGATAGAACAATTCTTTCGATGAATCCACTGGCGACTGATACCAGTAAATTTTCCAATCCTGATAATGACCCCCTTGGCCCATGGGTGGCAGATCCTATGGATGCACCAAATATTCGGGAAAACCTAAGCTACGCTATAAAAAACCCAGAAACCGGAAAAATGCACCTGCCACCACAGGGTCGTCACTGGCGATTTTCAAAGGAAAAATTTGAAGAAGCCCTTGCGCAAGGCCGTATCATTTTTGGAAAAACTGGCAATAGTAAACCTCAGTACAAACGCTACTTGGAAGAAGCTTTAAAAAAGGGAACTAATCCTTCTACCTTATGGACTCAATGGGGAACGGCTACCGAAGGTACCAAAGATTTAATGCAAATTTTTGATGGTTTAAAACTATTTGAAACACCAAAACCCATCCGTTTATTACGAGAAATTAGCAAACTAACCACAGATGAAGATTCTATTGTTTTAGATTTCTTCGCTGGCAGCGGCACCACCGCCCAAGCCGTGATGGAACTCAATGCCGAAGATGGTGGCCAACGCCGTTTTATCTTGGTGCAAATCCCACAGCCCATTGATGCCAAAAAACAAAAAGAGGCCTACCAATTTGTCACAGAAACCCTGGGCAAAGCGGATGCAACCATTTTTGAAATCACCGCCGAACGCATTCGCCGCGCCGGTGCAAAAATCAAAGCGCAACACCCTAGCGTGGATACCGGCTTTCGGGTATTTGACTTGGTCGATGACCCCGATGGCCTGATTTTGCAAAAACCCCTGCACGCAGCCACGCAAGAAGATTTTGCTGCCTTGCAGCAAACCATCACCACGCCCCAGCCCAACCAGGTGCCGCGCGTGCTGTTCAACCTGCTGCTGGCCGAGGGTTTACCGCTGTCTGAAAAAATACAAGAAATACGGCCTTTGGCCTTATACAGCGCAGGCAAAACGCTCTTTATTTTGCAAGCGGTAGATGTGCTGGTGCTGCGCCAGACTTGGGAAGCCGCCCAGGCCGCAGGCCAGCCCCTGTCGCATATCAGCATTTACGCCCCCTGGGTGCAAGACGATAACTTTTTACTCGGTGTGAACAGTTGGCTGGACACCTTGGACTTGGCCGCAGACCGCCTGCACCTGCGGGGTTAAGGGGGTTAAACCATGGCTACCGCCCAATTTCAATACACCCGCCTGGCTTACCAGGCCCAGGCCGTTAGCAATATCGAGCAGGTGCTACACGATGTGCGCTTTATTGCGCCAGATAATGCCTACGCCAATCCTATCTTTAAGCCCGCAGAAGCCTGTGAGCAAATCCGCGCCAATATCCAGGCCGTGCGCTCTGCCAGCCAGATTACGGCAGGCAATGTGCTGGTGGCCAGCACGGCAACGCCCACGCTGTCGCTGGATGTGTTGATGGAAACCGGCACGGGTAAAACCTTTACTTTTATTGAAACCATTCACCGCCTGCGCCAAAAATTCAAACTCTCCAAGTTTATTGTTTTGGTGCCCAGCAATGCCATTCGCCAAGGCACCATTCGCAGCTTGCAAACCACGGCCGATTTTTTTGCACGAGAATACGATAACCAAAAAATCAGTATTTTCAACTATTCAGATAAAACTGTCGGCGGCTTTATTCATGCCGCCAATGCGGGTATCAGTGTTATGGTGGCCACCTACCAAGCATTTGCCGGTGATAGCAAGCTGATTAACAAACGCGGTGTGGAGGCCAACTTATTCGGCCATGCCCGCAGTTATATGCAGGCGTTGGCCCAAATCCGCCCAGTTTTAATTATTGATGAGCCGCACCGCTTTGAAGGCAAGGTGGTGCAAGAGTTTTTACCGCGCTTCAACCCGGTTTTAACGCTGCGTTTTGGCGCTACGTTCAAGCAAGATAATTTCACCAATTTGGTTTATACGCTGGACAGCCTGCAAGCCTTTCGCCAGCGTTTGGTGAAAGGCATTACTGTGGATACGGTGGGCACCGGCGTGGATATGGCGCAAACGCTGACCTTGCAAGAAGTCAGCGGCACAGCCAAAGAGCGCTGTGCCCGCGTGGCCTATACCGGCAGTAACGGCAAAGCGGCCAGCACCGCACTGTATGCCAAGGATAATCTGGGGGAAATTACCGGTTTATCGTACTTAGACGGTCATGTGGTCGAGAAAATCACGAAAAGCGAGTTGATTTTTACCAACGGCTTTAGCTTGCCGCTGGGCGAGGCCACCGGCTGCGGCATGTTGGCCCAAGAGGTGCAATCGCTCTTAGTGCGCCGCACCATTGCCAACCATTTTGAGCGCGAGGAGCAGCTTTTTCTGCGCGGCATTAAGGCTATCAGTCTGTTTTTTATTGATGCGGTGCATAAATACCTGCCCGACGGGCAACGCCCCGCCGTGTTGCGCACGCTGTTTGAGCAGCATTACCGCGCTGAACTGGCCCAGGTGCTGGCCCGCCCTGATCTGGATGGCGGCTACCGCGCCTATCTGGAGCGCACGGCGGACGATGTGGGGCGGGTGCATCAAGGTTACTTTGCCCGCTCGCACAGCGAAAAAGGCCAGGAAGAGGCCATTGCCCTGATTCTGCGGGACAAGGAAAAGCTGCTGTCTTTTGATACCGATCTGCGCTTTATCTTCTCGATGTGGGCGCTGCAAGAGGGTTGGGACAACCCCAACGTGTTCACCCTGTGCAAGCTGGCCCCCAGCGATTCAAAAATCACCAAGCTGCAGCAAATTGGCCGGGGGCTGCGCCTGGCGGTGAACCAGCAATTGGAGCGGGTGACGGTGCAGGATGCGGCGTTTGACGCTATCAACGATTTGACGGTGGTGGTGCCCGCCAGCGAGGGCGATTTTGTCCGCGCTATTCAGGGCGAGATCAGCGCCCAAAGCGTGCAGCGCGTATCGGCCCAGTTTGACGACCAGGTGCTGGCCGCCTTTGGCATCGCCAGCAGCACGCGCCAAGCCAATAAGGTGCTGGACAAGCTGGCCGATATTGGCCTGATTGCGCTGGACGATGACAGCGGCCAGGCCACCTTGCTTTGGCAACGCCCCCATTACCAAGCCCACCGCCAGGCGGTAGAGCAAGCGCTGGCAGGCATTGCCAACCTACCCCCAGACAGCGCCCAGGCCATGCTGCGCTACCTGGATTGGTATTACGAGGGCGCAGGCCAAGTCAAGCGCAAGCCCGATCGCCAGCCTGCACTGCTGCATGTGCGCCCTGAGCAGTTTCAGAAGTTCAAACAATTATGGGAGAACCTGAACCGCGATGCGGTGTTGCGGTATGAGGTGAAAAATTCGATTTTTATTGAATCGGTGCTTGCGGCTATAGCTACGGATTTTGATGTTAAATCACTGGCTATCAGCATTACTCGCACCACCGATGTGCAGCAAGTGCCCCAGGCCCGCAGCGTGCAAGCCAACTACCAGCAGCTGTCACAACCTGTGTTTACCCTGGTGGGCTTTGTGCGGGAGTTGGCCAACCAGACGCGGCTGTCCTTTCACACCATTGCCGAGATCGTGCGGCGGATGCCGGCGGAAAAATTCGCCCAAATCCGGCGCAATGAGAACCGCGCCCTGACCACGCTGCGCGACATCATCGTGCGCTGCCTGCACGCGCTGATCGTCAATACCGTGCGCTATGAGCTGCGCGAAATTCGCCCCCAGACGGCACTGACCGATAAAAATGGGCAGCTGCTGGCGGAGGTCGCCCAGGCCCTGTGCGGTGCAGAAACCCATGCCATTGCCAATCCTGCTGTGCAAGAGCGCTCGCTGTACGAAGAGCCGTGGATGCCGGTGGACAGCACCATTGAGCGCACAACGGTGGATGAGGCCAACCTGGCGCACATCACGGTATTTGCCAAACTGCCACGCATCAACATTCCCACGCCAGTGGGCAAATACAACCCTGATTTTGGCTATGTGCTGCACCACGATAACCAAGCGCAGGCGCTGTACTTGGTGGTGGAAACCAAGGGTTATGACAACCACAGCGATATTCCGGCCACTGAGCGCTGGAAGATCAAAAGCGCCGAAAGCTTTTTTCAAGCGCTGCAAAAAAAAGGCGTTCCAGTGCAGTTCAAAACCAAGATTAACCAAGAGACGCTGGCACAACTCATTGGTCAGATTGATCCCGCCCTGGCTTTGCCCCCCGCCTCCAGCCGGTAAGCAACACCATGCTGCTTGAACTCTCTCTGGCCCTGACTGCCCTCATCCTGGCCCTGCTGCTGCGCCCCTGGCGGCAGCTGCTCAACCGCCGCCCGCTGGTGACGCAAAGCAGCGGCGATGCCAGTGGGCTGTGGACACCGCTTTTGGCCACCTTGGTGGTGCTGCCCTGGATGTGGGCGCTGCCCACGCTGCACCAGATGCCGCTGCAGCTGCAGTGGTCGGGGGCTTGCCTGGTGCTGCTGATGCTGGGCTGGCCCCTGGCGGTGCTGACACTGCTGGCCGTGGGCGTTATCACCTGGCTGCTCTCGCCCAGCCTGAGCGTGCCGGCCACGCTGGCGCTGACCGTTTGGCACGGCCTGGTGCCCGCCACGTTGGCGATGGGCTGGGGGGCACTGCTGCGGCGCTTTCTGGGCACCAAGGTGTTTGTCTATCTCTTTGGCCGGGGCTTTTTCGGCACGGTTGTGTGCCTGTTCATCGCCGGGCTGTTGGCCCAGGCCGCCGGCGAGCAACTGCCCGGCGTGCAGCAAGAGCTGGGCAAGATTGCCCGCTGGCTGATGGCCTGGGGCGATGCGGTGGTCACCGGCATGCTCACGGCCGTCTTTGTGGCCTACCGCCCGCAGTGGTTGGCCACCTGGTCGGACGATTTGTACCTGTACCAGCAGCAGAAGAAATAAAATTTAATAGCTCTTTGCGCTTAAAAATAAACAAATTTATGCATCAATAGCATTGAATCTGTTTATTTATCAGCGGAAACAGCTATTTTTACGATAGCTCTTCCACTGGCATGGGCTTGCCAAACAGGTAGCCCTGGTAGATCAAGCAGCCGTTGGCGCTCAGGGCCTGCTGCTGCTCGGCGGTTTCCACGCCTTCGGCAATCACGTCCAGCCCCAGGTTGTTCGCCATGGTGACGATGGTGCGCACAATGGCCGTGGCTTTGGCATCGTGCACCATGGCTTGGACAAAGCTGCGGTCAATTTTGAGCTGGCTCAGCGGCAAGTCGCGCAAGTAGGCCAGTGAGGAGTACCCGGTGCCAAAGTCATCCAGCGAAAAACGCACGCCGTGGTGTTGCAAGGCGGCCATTTTTTCAATCACTTGATCGGGGTTTTCCAGCAAGATGGTTTCGGTCAGCTCCAGCTTCAACTGCGCCGGGGGGGCCCCGGTTGTTTCTAGAATTTGCAGCACGTGGGCAACAAAATCTTCTTGGCCCACCTGCTGTCCGCTGACATTCACCGCAATCGTCCAGTGGCTGCGCCCGGACAGGCCCTGCGGGGCACCGGCGGCTGCGGGCTGCGCCCATTGCGCCAGCTGCTTGCACGCGGCCTGCAGCACCCACTGCCCCAGGGGCAGGATGAGGCCGGTTTCTTCCGCCAAAGGAATAAATTCGCCAGGGGACACCAGCCCGCGCTGGGGGTGGTGCCAGCGCACCAAGGCTTCAACGCCCACAATCTGCCCGGTGCTGCCCACTTGGGGTTGGTAATACAGGGTCAGCTGGTCTTGTTCAATGGCTTGGCGCAGGGCTTGTTCCAGGGCCAAGCGCTGCAGCACCTCGGCCTGCATTTGCGGGTTAAAAAAGCGCATGCTGTTGCGCCCCTCGGCTTTGGCGCGGTACATGGCCAAATCGGCGTGCTGCATTAAATCAGGCACGGGCACGGCCAAGCCACTGAACAGCACCACCCCCATGCTGCCGGTGGTGTGGATCTCTTGCCCTTTGAGTACCACCGGAGTGGCCAGCATGCCCAAGATTTCTTGCGCCAGCGCTTCAACCTGCTGGGCGGCTTTGATGGCACGCGAGTCCAAGCCTTCAATGAGCAGCACAAACTCATCGCCGCCCAGGCGGGCGATGGTGTCGCTTTCGCGCACGGCCGCACGCAGACGCTTGCCGATCTCCATGAGCAGCACATCGCCTTGCTCATGGCCCAGGGTGTCATTGACGCGCTTGAAATTATCCAAATCCATGAACACCAAGGCCCCGTGGTGGCCGGTTTGGGCACTGGTTTTGACGGCATGCTCCAGGCGATCGAGCAGCAGACGGCGATTGGGCAGCTGGGTCAGCGAGTCGTAAAACGCCAGGTGGCGAATTTCTTCCTCGGCCGCTTTGCGGCTGGTAATGTCAAACAGCGAACCGACGTAATGGGTGGTGGTTTGGTTCTCGTCTTTGACGGCGGTAATGGTCAGCCACTCGGGGTAGATTTCACCGTTTTTGCGGCGATTCCAGACCTCTCCCGACCAGGTGCCGTGGCTGAGCAATTGCTGGCGCATGGCAGCATAAAACGCCGCACCTTGCCGACCCGATTTCAGGATGCTGGGGCTTTTGCCCACCACATCTGCGGCGCTGTAGCCGGTGATGTCGGTAAAGGCCTGGTTGATTTGCAGGATGCGGCTTTTGGCATCGGTGACGATCATGCCCTCTTGCGATTCAAAGGCAATGGCGGCGATGCGCAGCTTTTCCTGGGTGGCTTCGCGCTCTTGGTGGTAGCGGGCAAACAAGTCCCCCGACCAGCGCGAAAACACCCACGAGCCCAGCCCGCCCAGCAGCAAAGAGGCCAGCACGACCAGCACCAGCTCCAGCTGCTGGCGCACTTTGTGCTCGTTTTGCTGCTGGACTTCAGCCTGCCAGGGCGCTTCCAGCTCGTTGTTGAACATGGTGGTGATCAGCACCCAGCCCCAAGGGGCATAGGTGGTGACCAAGGCGGTTTTGCGCCCCAAGGGGGCATCGGGTGCCGCTCCAGGACGGGGCCAGTCGTATTCGACAAAGCCGCCACCGCCCTGGGCCGTCTCGCGCAGCTTTTCTAAGGCCTGGCGCTGCACGGGCAGCATTTGCTCAGGCAACAGCCCTTCCAGCGAGGCATCGCTGGGACTGAGCAGCGAGCGCCCGTGATGGTCGATCAGCCCAATGGTGCCCGTACTGCCAAAGCGCAAGGCCCGCAGACGCTGCATGGCTTCTTTTTTCTGCAGCTCTTCCCACTCTAGAACATAGTCGCCGGTGCCGATCAGCCAGTCAAAAGGCGCGAAGTGGCGCACGTAGGCAATTTTTCGCGCCATGGCTTGCGGGTTTTTCGGGTGGTACCACCGGTATTCAAAAAAGCCATTGCCATCCGGGGTCAGGGCCGCATTGATCAAGCCCCGCATGATGTAGGAGCCGGTGTCGTCTTGGTTGTTGATGCCAGGTTGGCCCTCGTACTCTGGTGCCGTTGGCAGCAGGACAAAGTCGCCTTGCATGCTGTCAATAAACACGTAGCCCCGGCCTTCAAAAAAACGCAGCGGGCGCAGGGCTTCAACAATCAGCTGCTGCACTTGCTGCGCTGGGCGGTGCGGGGCTTCGCGCTCATAAATTGCCTGCGCCACCACGAATGCGGCATCGGTTTGCTCGACCATGTTCTGGCGCATGACCGATTCGGTGCGCTTGCGCAAAAACTCAAGGTAGCTGATGGCCGATTGCAGCTCGGAAGAAAGGCGCTGGCGCTGCTGCTCAGCCATGGTCTGCGTGATTCGCTCACGAAACGCCTGCTGCTGCTCTTTGCTGCGCCAAGAATAAAAGCTGGCCAAAGCCAGTGTTACTACCAGCATCAGCACCAAGGTGCCCAGCAAATGCAGCCGGGGCAAGGCCGTTGCATTGGCTGTTAAAGATGTTTTTTTCTCACTCAACGGTCATTTCCTTGCCACCAACCACAGGCATTTGCACCATGAAAAAACCCACGGCTTCCAAAGCTGTGGGGTTCAGAATATGTTTACTTTGCAATAAAAGATAAATTTTACGATTTTGTATTGTTTACAAAATCACACCACTATCGGCTCCGGCTCCAGCCGAATGCCAAAGCGCTCGTACACGCTGGTTTGAATCGCAGCCGCCAGGGTCATCACCTCACCCCCCGTCACACTGTTGTCGCAACTGCCGGGCGTGCCCCGATTGACCAACACCAGCGCTTGGTGCTCATACACCCCGGCGCGGCCCAGGGTTTTGCCTTTCCAGCCGCAGGCATCAATCAACCAGCCAGCAGCCAGCTTGATGCGGCCATCAGGCAGGGGGTAGTAAACAATTTTGGGCTCGCGGGCAATGGTGTCGCGGCATTGCTCTTGGGTGACGGTGGGGTTTTTAAAAAAACTGCCCACATTGCCAATCTGCGCTGGATCGGGCAACTTGGCACGGCGAATGGCGCACACCCAATCACACACCTGCTGGGCACTGGGCTGGGCGGTGCCCAAACTTTCTGCCTTGCGCTGCAGCTCCAGGTAGCCCAGCTCGGGCTGCCATTGCTTGGGCAGGGCCAGGCGCACCTGGGTTATCACCGCTTGGCCTGCCAAGCCAAAATCACCCGCCTGCGCCGGCACATGTTTGAACACCGAATCACGGTAGGCAAAAGCGCATTGGGCCGCGTCCAGGGTAAAGACCTGCCCCGTGCGCAAATCGACCGCATCCAGGCTGTGAAAGCGGTCTTGCAGCTCCACCCCGTAGGCCCCAATGTTTTGCACGGGGGCTGCGCCCACGGTGCCGGGGATCAAGGCCAGATTCTCTAAACCGCCCCAGCCCTGCTGCAGTGTCCACTCCACCAAGTCATGCCAGCGCACCCCCGCCCCGGCCTGCACAATCCAATGCTTGGCCGTTTCTTCCACCAAGGCCATGCCGGGAATTTCCATTTTCAGCACCACGGCATGCACCACATCGCCACTCAAAACGATATTGCTGCCCCCACCCAGCACCAAGCTGGGGCGCAAGGCCCCTTGCGGGGTGCGCAAAATGGCACTGGAGGCGACTTCCTGCACCGCTTGGGTGCTGGTCAAGCGCACCAGCACATCGGCACTGGCGGCAATGCCAAAGGTATTCAAATTCTGTAATGAAGTATTTTTCTCGACTAACATCCCCCGATTGTCGCACTGTGCCTGAGTGGGTCTGGTGGGTGCGCCCTGTTTGAGAAGAGAGAAAGAGAACTGCTATGCCTTCATTTGATACCGTCTTGGAAGCTGATTTTGTCGAAGTCAAAAACGCCGTGGACAACTCTGCCAAAGAAATTGGCACCCGTTTTGACTTCAAAGGCAGCTCAGCGGGCCTGGAGCTCAAGGACAAAGAGATCACCTTGTTTGGCGATGCCGATTTTCAGCTCCAGCAGGTCGAGGACATCCTGCGCAACAAACTGACCAAGCGCAACGTGGATGTGCGCTTCATGGACGTGCAGCCATCGCAAAAAATCGGCGGCGATAAGGTCAAGCAGGTGGTCAAAATCAAAAACGGCATTGAATCAGAACTGGCCAAAAAAATTCAAAAACTCATTAAAGAGAGCAAGATGAAGGTGCAAGCGGCCATCCAGGGCGATGCCGTGCGCATCACTGGTGCCAAGCGCGATGACCTGCAAGCGGCGATGGCGCTGATCCGCAAAGAGCTGCCTGACCACCCGCTGTCGTTCAACAACTTCCGCGATTAACGCCTGCAGCCGCCCCAGCACCTGCCTGCCCTTCTTGATTGCGCCGCACTTGCGCCGATACGCTGCCATGGACTACGACACCTACGAAGACCTGCAAGGCTTGTGGGCCGATTTAGAGGCGGCCTTGGCTTTGGTGCTGACGCATCCGGCGCAGGTGGGTAATTTTGAAGCCAAAGTTCTGCAACTTGATGCGTGGCTGCAAGAGCTCTTGGCGCACGACCGCGATGCGGGCTTGTACCTGATGTACCAGCTGGCCTCCAGCTCGCACACGGGCTACAGCGCGGCCCATGCACTGGTATGCGCAGCACTGAGCCACATTTTGGCCGACACCTACCATTTGCCACCGCAAGAGCGCGATGCCTTGGTCCGCGCCGCCCTGACCATGAACATCGGCATGACCCAGCTGCAGGACCAGCTGGCCTTGCAGCGCGAGCGCCCCAGCGCTGCCCAGCAAGAAGCGATTCGCATGCATCCTGTGGAAGGGCGGCGCTTGCTGGAGCGCATGCAAATCACCAATGGATTGTGGCTGGACGTGGTGACGCTGCACCATATCAACACCCCGCCACAGCTGCCATTGCTGCAGCAGCAAGCGGCTGAACGTTTGGCCCGCCTGCTGGCCACGGTGGATCGCTATGCCGCCATGATCAGCCCCCGCCGCAGCCGGGCTGGCCGCAGCGTGGCCGAATCGGTGCATGTGATCACCGGCCCCTCCTCGCAGCTCTATCAAAAAGCTGGGGAGGCTTTGCTGCACAGCGTGGGCATGTACCCCCCCGGGGTGTTTATTGCGCTCAACGATGAAACCACCGCCGTGGTGATGCGCAGAACCGCGCAGCCACACCAGCCGCAAATTGCCAAACTGCTGGATGCGCGCAAACTGCCGTTTGCCCAGCCGCAAATTCTGTTGCTCACCCAAGAGCCGCAGCTGCGCATTACGCACAGCCTGTCCTCCTCGGAAGTGCGCCCCTTTTTGGACACCCAAAGCTTGTTGCACTTGGGGGCCTTGATGACCAATAGCACGCCCTCCTTCCAGCAAATTACCCAAACGCCTGGGCAAGCCTGAGCAGGTTGCTAGGTTTTTTTCCAGTAGCTGACCACTATCGCCACCACCAAACCCACCGGCACGCCAAACACGGCGGCCGACACCGGCTGGATGTCCCACCACATCCCATTGGCCAGCCAGGCTTTCGGGAACAGCGCCTGCGCCAGTGCCGTATGGGAGAGCATGTAGTACAGCGTCACCCCCAGCCCACTGAGCATGCCGGCCACCGCACCCATGCGGTTGGTGCCACGCCAAAAAATGCCCAGCACCATCACCGGCACAAAGGCGGAGGCAGCTATCGAAAATGAAGCTGCAACCATAGGCAAAATATCAGAAGAACGACGACTTGCCACAAAAGCGGCCGCCAACGCTACGGCCATAAGTACAAATTTTGAGACAATCACCCGCTGCTCGGTACTGGCCTGGTGCGGGCGGGCTTGAAAGTACAAATCGCGCACCAAGGCATTGCTGATCGTCAGCAGCAAACCATCGGCCGTGGACAGCGCCGCCGCCAGACCACCGGCCGCCACCAAACCCGACATCACGTAGGGCAGCCCGGCAATTTCTGGGGTGGCCAGCATGATGAGGTCCGCCCCCAGGCGAATTTCGCCCCACTGCAAGCGGCCATCGCCATTCACATCTTCGACGGCCAGCAACGAGCTATCCACCCGTGACCATTGGGCAATCCAGGTGGGCAGCTCATCAAAGCGCACACCGACCAATTTGTGCATCACCTCGTACTTCACCAAGGCGGCCAAGGCCGGCGCACTGAGGTACAACAGCGCAATAAAAAACAGCGACCACGCTACCGAGGAGCGCGCCCCGGCCACCGAGGGCGCGGTGTAGTAGCGCGTCAGCAGGTGGGGCAGCCCGGCCGTGCCCAGCATCAGGCAAAACATTAAAGCCAAAAAGTTGCGCCGGGATTTATCAAACAGGGCTTGCTCCTGCGGCGAACCTTCGGGATCACCGGCAAAGGGCAGGGTATGGCGGGGCACCCCATTCAAGGGCTGGGAGCGCTGGCGGTATTCGTGCATTTGCTCCTGCCACAGGATTTTGGCCTCTTCGGGGGTGCGCGGCAGGTTCACCAGCTCGCGATTGGCCTGCACAATCGATGCCATATCGCTGTGAATCGAGCGCAAATACCGCACCCGCTCTTGCAGCAGCTGGCGCTCTTGCTCCAAGTTTTGCGCCACATTGCTCAATTTGTATTCCAGCACCTGGGCGCGGCGCTCAAACTCCTGGCGCACCTGCAGCTCTTCAGGGGCCGTCAGCAGCCGCGTTTCCATATCGGCAATGGCTTGCAAATGGCTGTCGTAGGCCACAGCGGCCACCGGGTTGCCCAATTGCTTGTACGCCAGCCACGACATCGGTGCCAGAAAAGCCAGCAACACCACAATGTATTGCGACACCTGGGTCCAGGTGATGGCCTTCATCCCCCCCAGAAAGGAGCACACCAGCACGCCGCCCAGACCCAGCATGATGCCAATTTCAAACTGCACCCCGGTCAAGCGCGAAGCAATCAGCCCCACCCCATAAATTTGCGCCACCACATAGGTGAATGAGCACAACACCGCAGACAAGGCCGCAATGATGCGCGGCCAGCTGCCCCCAAAGCGTTGCTGAAAAAAGTCTGGCAAGGTGTACAGGCGCATGGCCCGCAAATGCGGCGCAACCAGCAAGGCCACCAGCACAAAGCCCCCCGTCCAGCCCAGCACATAGGCCAGCCCCCCCGGGTTTTCAGGCGTGCCGCCATACCCTTGCAGGTACAAGGCCCCAGCCAAGCTGATAAAGGAAGCCGCACTCATCCAGTCGGCTGCCGCGGCCATACCGTTGTAAATGGGGGGAATGCGCCGCCCAGCGACGTAGTATTCCTCCGGACTGCCTGTGCGCCCCGAAATACCGATCAGCGCATACACCATCACCGTGACGAACAAAAAGATCGGGCCAATCCACAACCGCGACAGGCCCAGGTGCTCCGCCCAGCCCATGCAGCCCAGAAACACCAGCACGCCGACAACGTACAGCCCCACAAAACGGTGCCAGCGCGAAGAATACGCGCGGGCATGCAGGGCACGGATACCGGGGCGATCAGAGGGCTGCGTCATCAGCCCCATCTTCCAAAGGGGGTGGGCCGGGATCGGTCGCTTGGGCATCCCGCCGCTCAAACCGTGCCATGGCCCACGAGTAGAACACCACAATGGCCAAAAAGACCAACACCGAGCCTTGGGCTGCCATCCAATAGCCCCATTGCCCCCCTCCTTTTTGCAGGACGCGGGCAAAATACGCCCCCCCAAACGTGACCACCACCCAGACTGTCAGCAGCGATGCTTTGAGCCAAAGGTGGTGGGTGTCGTGCAAGTCGGGGGGGAAAACCTCGGCTGCCACAGCGGCCGCCTCGTCATGCTGGGCAGAAACTTGCTCGGGCATGGCGGGCTGCGCAGTCGGCCTTACTTGGCCAGGTTTTGCCAGGTTTCGATCACGGTATCGGGGTTCAGCGAGATCGAGACAATGCCCTTGTCGGCCAACCATTTGGCAAAGTCGGGATGGTCAGAAGGGCCTTGACCGCAAATACCCACGTATTTGCCCTTGGCCAAGCAGGCATCAATGGCGCGTTCGAGCATTTTCTTGACGGCCGGATCGCGCTCGTCAAAGTCTTTGGCCAGCAGCTCCAGGCCTGAGTCACGGTCCAAGCCCAGGGTCAGCTGGGTCAAATCGTTGGAGCCAATCGAGAAGCCATCAAAGAACTCTAGGAACTCTTCGGCCAAGATGGCGTTGGAGGGCACTTCGCACATCATGATCAGCTTCAGGCCATTTTCGCCGCGCTTCAAGCCGTTGTCGGCCAGCAGCTCGGTCACGCGCTGGGCTTGGCCCAGGGTGCGCACGAAGGGGATCATGATCTCAACGTTGGTCAGGCCCATGTCTTCGCGCACGCGGCGCAGAGCTTCGCATTCCATCTTGAAAGCTTCGCCGAAGTCTTCGGAGATGTAACGCGCTGCACCACGGAAGCCGAGCATCGGGTTTTCTTCTTCCGGCTCGTAGCGGCTGCCGCCGATCAGCTTGCGGTATTCGTTGGACTTGAAGTCCG
>OCVT010000427.1_pt1 | contig 17029 bp, 20 predicted proteins | sample 1539111 | NCBI WGS metagenome assembly OCVT01 (sample SAMEA3991482, study PRJEB22521) | metagenome | biome: anthropogenic terrestrial biome; feature: sewage plant; material: raw primary sludge | place: Sweden | collected 2012-09-26 | reverse complement strand
ACTTACCTTCTTCTAGCATTTCTGTTACATTTGCAACTAATTGGTATGTTTGACTATAAGATAAACTTGTATTATAGTTTTGGTCTTCTTCTGTTGTTTTTCCTAAATAGAACCCTTTTGAGTATAGTCTGTGACTTATTGTCTCTAATTCTTCTTTCCAACGTTCATTGTACTTATAGTCACCCTTGTAGTAAAGATCTATTGCTTCTCTATACTGTTTAACAACTGTTGAATTATAATATATACTCTTCATTCTACCTTCGATTTTCAGTGAATCTACTCCTGTTTCTATAACTTTATCTATAAATTCTATTGTACATAAATCTTTCGCATTAAATATATATGTTCCATTTTCATCTTCAACAATATCGTGTTCCCCTTCATGGTTGTCAGCTTTGATCTTATAATTCCATCTACAATTTTGTGAGCAAACACCACGATTTGCATCTCTATTATTCATATAATTACTTAATAAGCATCTTCCTGAAACAGCCATACACATTGCACCGTGTACAAATACTTCTAGTTCAACGTCAGGTACTTTTTCTCTTATTTCTTTTATTTCTTCTAGAGACATTTCTCTTGCTAGTATAACCCTTTTTGCTCCTAATTGTTTCCATGTCTTAACACTTAACCAGTTAGTATTATTTGCTTGTGTACTAACATGTATTTTTAGTTTTGGTGCAACTTCTTTTACTAACTGAAATATTCCTAAATCAGCTACTATTACTCCATCTACGCCTTCTTCTTGTAAGAATTGTAGAAATCCTGGCATATATTCAATTTCCTTATTATGAGCGAATATATTCAGTGTTACGTATATTTCTTTACCTAATTTATGTGAATACCATACGGCTTCTCTTATCTCTTCATTTTTAAAGTTTGCTGACATCCCTCTTAGATTAAATGCATTTCCTCCTATAAAACATGCATCTGCTCCAAAGTGAAATGCTGTCTTTAATTTTTCCATATTACCAGCGGGTGCTAGTAATTCAACTTTTTTCTTTGACATTGTTCCTCCAAATCTATGTGATCTGCTATTTAAATATCTCATTAATATAGCATTGTTATCTTATTTTTACCTTATTGTTACCTTTTTTTTTACTTTTCGTATCATTATCTTGGATAATTATTTTCATTTACAATAATATTTATAAACTGTTGATACTCAAGTCTAAATCCTAGTTTTACAGTCCCAGTAGGTCCATTTCTATGTTTTCCTACAATTACTTCTACCACTTTAACTGGGTTATTATTTGGAACTGGTGGTGCGTATTGTTGCTGTTCTCCTTGATTATGACCATTTTGATTATCTTGTCCATGAGTACTGCTCATTGCTTGATAATAATCGTCTCTATACAAGAACATTACCATATCTGCATCTTGCTCTATGGCTCCTGATTCCCTCAAATCCGATAGCATTGGTCTTTTATCTGATCTACTTTCAACTGCCCTTGACAATTGTGAAAGTGTCAACACTGGCACATTTAGTTCTTTTGCAATTACTTTCAGCGAACGTGATATTTCTGATATTTCTTGTTCTCTTGATTTACGCGATCCTTCAGTTGAACTTATTAATTGTAAATAATCAATAAATATCATATCAAGTTTTCCTTCTGCTTTAAGACGTCTAGATATTGCTTTTATTTCTAATATATTAACACTCGATGAGTCTGAAATATATAGTGGCAAGTCCGCAAGTCGACCCATACCTGATGCATATTGTGCCCATTCGTCTTCTTTAAAGTTCCCATCTTTTATTTTAGAAAGTGGTATTTTTGTTTCAGTTGCAAGTAATCTATCAAATAATTGTTCATTACCCATCTCTAAACTGAATACTAGAACGCCTTTTCCTTGTTTTGCAACATTCAATGCTAAGTTTAATGAAAACGCTGTTTTCCCCATTGCTGGCCTTGCAGCCAATATTACTAAATCTGATCCGTGAAATCCTTTTGTTAATGTATCATAATCAGTATATCCAGATGGAATTCCAGTTATGAGTTTTCCTTTTGGTTGACCTTCCATAGCTTTTAATTTCATATCTGCTAAGTCTTTTAGAGAAATAACATCTTTCTTCTCTTTTGCTTCTGCTATTTTAAATATCATACTCTCAGCTTTATCAAGCATTGAATCAATATCATCGTATCCACGATATGCCATTTCAGTAATTTTTGTACCTGTATCTATAAGTTTTCTTTGAATAGAATTATCTCTTACAATTTGTGCATATGTTCTAGCATTTGCAGCAGTTGGAACAACATCTGTTAAATCGTAAATTATTTGTTCTCCACCAACTTCATCCAGAATACCTTTTTTTCTAAGAGAATTTAATAAAACCAACGAGTCTATTATCGTTGTTGTTTTATATATTTCTATCATTTCTGAAAAAATCAACTTATAATTATTTTTATAAAAATCATTTGCATTAACAACTTCCATTAACTCTGATAAAACATCCGGTTTTATAAAAATAGATCCTAATAATGCTTCTTCAGCCTCTATATTATAGGGTGTTTTTATACTTTCTTGATCCATTCTTTACTCTCCACCTAACAATTTTACTTTGATTTTTGCCTTCACTTCGTGATGTAATTTCACTTCTACTTCATGTTGTCCCAACTCTTTCATTCTTGAATCAGAAGATATTTTCTTTTTATCTATTTCAACACCCAATTGTACTTTAACTGCTTCTGCAATCTCTTTCCCACCAATTGATCCAAATACTTTTCCATTTTCTCCAGCTTTAACCTTTAGAGTTATTACTTTTGAATCTATTATACTCTTTATTTCTTCAGCTTTTTTCACTTCGTTATCGTGAACTCTTTTAGTTTTTTCATCCTTACTTTTAAGCTTATTTATGTTTTCAGGAGTCGCTAATACTGCTTTGTTTAAGTTTAATAAGAAGTTATTTGCATATCCATCTTTTACTTCAACGATTTCATCTTTCTTTCCAATACCTTTTATTGCTTCTTTTAAAATAACTTTTACTTTCATATCAATTACCTCCAATTATTTTTTTTCTACAACTTCTGCATCAAAGAACTCTATTACTTTGTTCACAAAAGTGTCTTGACTTCTATGTTTTTCACCTTCTCTTTCAACAAAAATAGTTACATTTGTATTGAAAAAAGTTGCTAAAGTAGCCTCAATTGATTGTTTGTTTTTTGACTCCATAATTTTCTCTTGATGAAATTTCTGTTCATTTGGAACTATAAGAATAAGTTTATTCCCTTCTATTCTAGATGGCTTTGATTCAATTATAAATGCCGCTAGCATAGCACTTTTCTTTCTCACTTCTACTTTGAAGTCTGTCCATTTTTGAGTGAAAACAGAGATATCTAATGATATATTGTTATCAATTGGTTCTGTTACTGCTGGTTCTATTACCGTTGGTTCTGTTACTATTTTTTCCGTTACAACTCTTACTGGAGTGGCAACATCTACAGTTTTTTTATCAGACTTATATAATTCATTTACTAAGACGTATCCTAATAATCGCTTGTCTTCCTCATACTTAAATTCATTTAATATGTAATATATAGAACTAATAACTTTAAGTACAAATTCTACATCCAAATTATTATTTTTAAATTCTTCTTTTGTAAAATAAGCAAAATCTTTTAAAAAGTTTTCTATTATTAATCCATCTTCCCAAAGTTTATCAATGAATTCTAATAGTTCTTTTTTCTCTTGACCCTTTATTAGTTGCATAAATTTTTCTAATATTTCATCTGGAATAATACCCAGTGCTTCTTGCGTTTTCTTACAATCAATATCCTCTTTACTGTAGTTAGAAATAACTTGTTCGAATATTGAGAAACTATCTCTCGCACTTCCTTCAGATTTCCTATATATTAATTCTAAACTTTCCTTATCAATGTTGATATTTTCTTTTTTAGCAACATCCATCAACATATTAACAATTTCATCTTTATTCAATGTAGTAAAATCATATCTTTGACATCTTGATACAACAGTATCAGGAATTTTATCAATTTCTGTTGTTGCTAAAATAAACATAACGTGTGAAGGTGGTTCCTCGAGTGTCTTAAGGAGCGCATTAAATGCCTCTTTTGTAAGCATATGTACTTCATCAATTATATATATTCGTTTTCTACCTTTAACAGGTTGATAGTTAATCTTCTCTTTAAGATCTCTTATTTCATCAATTCCACGATTAGATGCAGCATCAATCTCTATCATATCCATTGATATACCTTGTGCTATTTCTCTACAATTCTCACATTCTCCACAAGGACTATCAGTAATACCATCTTTAAGGCAGTTTACACCTTTTGCAATAAGTCTTGCTATTGTTGTTTTACCAACACCTCTAGGACCAGTAAATAAATATGCATGCGATAATTTATCTTCTCTAAGAGAATTTTTAATTGCACGCGTTATTGGCTCTTGTCCTGCTATCTCCATAAAATTTTGAGGCCTATATTTTCTATATAGTGTGATATTCACAATAAATCACCTTAATCTTCCTTTTTCTATTGTTTACTTAGTAAAAATTATACCATTTTTTTCTGTTTTTTTCAAATGTTTCAGACTTTTGATAAAATAGAAGAAAGACCTGAAATTTATTGGTATCTCAAGTCTTTTCTTTATTTTATTCTTCTCTAAGTGCTAATGGCATTGTGAAATACAATGACTTCTCATTTTTCTCATCTTTTATCAATACTGAACTTTTTGAGCTTAACAATTTAACTTCTGTTACTTCACCTTCAAGCGTTGATATATAATCTAATAAAAATTCTACATTTAAAGAAATTTTTAAATTATCTCCTTCTTGAATTGTAGGAAGAACTTCTTTTATTTTAGCATTCTCACTAACTCCAGTTAGTAATAGTTGATTATTTTCAAAATGGAAAACACCACTATTTTTAGCATCTATATTATCTCTAACAAATATTCTTGTTCTTCTTAGCACAGATAGGAAATCTTTTGTATTTAATAAAATTTTCTTATCATGTTGAGCATTTGAAAGAATCGCTTTATAATCTGGAAACTGCAATTCTATTACTCTTGTTAATATTTCAATATTTGGGAATTTAAATAATACTTTTGTTCCATCTGATACAAATTCTACATTTTCTTCATCTATTAATTTCATTATCTTCAATAGCCCATCAATTGCCTTAAGTGGTATACTAACACTTAGACTTTCTTTGTCTTTTTCAGATTCTTCTAATTCTTCTTCTATATACGTTAGTCTATATGTGTCAGACGAGGCAAATTTCATTTTACCTTCTTCTATTTCAAATCTTATACAATTTACTGCTAAATTTTCAGGTGCTTTTGATGCTGAAATTTTTACTTTTTCAATGTTTGTCATAAGTTTTTCTTTATTGAAAATGTAATTTACTCCTAATTCTAATTTAGGAATTAATGGGTAGCTTTCCGCATTATAAATAGAAAATTCGGTATCTGTCTTATCCGCTTTTATTATTATTTTTCCTTGTTCTTCTATTAATTCAATAAACTCATCATTTATTTGTTTTAAAAATTCTTCTATAATTTTATGCTTTATTACTATTTTACCTTCTGATCTTACTTCACCTTTAATTTCAGAATTTATTGATAACTCCAAATCTGTTCCTCTTAAATAAATTCTATCTCCACTTGCAACTATATATACCCCAGACAGAACTTCTCTTATTTTATTATCAAAGACAGCATTTTCAACTATTTGAACGGCTTTTAAGAACTCTCTTCGACTAACTCTAATATTTAACATTTTTCCTCCCTAATATTATGCTTATATTCAGTATCTTTAGTTTATTGCAATTTAAAATCTCCATTACCAAAATGCAATTTCAATTTTGTTATAGCTTTTTTTTCTATTTGTCGAACACGTTCCCTTGTTATGCTTAACATATCTCCAATTTCTTTAAGCGTGTGTATTTTATTATCATATAAACCATATCTCAACTCTAGAATTTCTTTTTCTCTATCACTTAAAATATTATCCAGTAAATCTCTCATTTCTGCTAATTGGTCTTCTTTTATTATTTTCTCTTCAATGTTATCACTTGCCCCGATAACATCCTCTAGGAATATGTTGTCTCCTATAGTTTCATTTAATGAAAGAATATCTTGAAATTCATTTAGCAAAAGAACTACTTTGCTTTCCTTCAATTCTGTTTTATCTGCTATATATTTTGTAGTTGGTGTTTCTCCAAATTCAGAAATATACTCCATAATTGTTCTATTCACTTTTGATAATTGCTCATATTTGTATGACGGGATTCTAATATCTCTCCCTTTATTTATAACTGCTTTTTTTATTGATTGTTTTATCCACCAAACAGCATATGTACTAAACCTATGCCCCTTTTCATAGTCAAATTTATTAATTGCCTTTATTAATCCTATATTGCCCTCACTTATCAAATCGATTAAAAGTAATCCATTTCCCATAGACTTTTTGGCAACACTTATCACTAACCTTAAATTTGAAAGAATTAAAAGATGTCTCGCATCTTCATCTTTATCTTCTCTAATTTTTCTCAACAATTCGTATTCTTCTTCTTTTGTAAGCAACTCATATTTTTGAATATCGTTTAAATATAAAGATATAAGGTTAAAATTTCTATTCAAATCTTCCATCATCATACTCCATCTCTTAAAATTCCGATTTTAATTCTCTAGTCATAAATACTGTGTATAATTCATCTGCTGGTTTTCCTTTATAAATCACTTCGTAAAGTGCTGAAAAGATTGGTGCTTTAATATTATTTATTTTTATTATTTCATATAATGCTTTTATTGTTTCTGCACCTTCAGATACCATTTTCATATTTGATACGATATCTTCTATTGTTCTGCCTTTTGCTAACTGCTCACCAACATATCTATTTCTACTATGTTGACTTGTACATGTTACAATCATATCTCCTAAGCCTGATAATCCCATGAATGTTTGAACTTCAGCTCCATAAAATTTACCTATTTCCACCATTTCATTCAATCCTCTAGTTAATAGTGCAGCCTTTGAATTGTCTCCATATCCAAATCCATCTGCCATTCCTGCAGCAATTGCTAAACAATTTTTTAATGCTCCACCTAACTCTGCACCAATTAAATCAGTCCCTGTATAGACTCTTAAGTATGAATTACTAAAAAGCTGTTGAACTTCTTTTGCTGCTTCAAAGTCCTCAGATACAGAGAGTATTGCTGAAGGCATTTTCTTTGCGACTTCTTCTGCATGAGTTGGGCCCGACAAAAGTACATATTTTACTAATTCTTTTCCTAATTCTTCTTCTATTACTTCTGAGATTCTTTTTTTACTACTTATCTCTATCCCTTTTGCAACATTTACCACTATTATATTATACTTCAAATGATTTTTCAATCTTTTTAACAGCGGTCTTATAAATTGTGTTGGTGTTGCAAATAAAATAGCATCAAATTTTACTTTTTCTATTTCAGTTGCATAATCATCAATAACATTTAATTTTTCTGAAAGTTTAATACCTGGTAAAAATATAGGATTTTCGTTAGTTTCTCTAATAACACTTCTCACTTTCTCGTCATACTCCCATAGATATGCATCATGTCCATTCTCTATTAATAGATTAGAAAGGCAAGTTCCGAAACTTCCTCCACCGATAACTAATATTTTTTTCATATTTCACTCCATTTTATTATTTTATTTTTTATCTTTTTTATCTTTTGAAAAACTTAATTTTGACTCTGTTCCATTTATTAATCTTTTTATGTTTTCTTTATGTCTTATTATTACTAAAAGTCCGATAATTATTCCTAATACTGTTAAAGGAATATGTCTAGTTGTAAAATAAACTGCAATTGGCAATACAACTGCACTTATTATAGATGCTAAAGATACATATCTTGTTAACCCAAAGATTACAAAAAATATAACTAAAAGTATTAGAATAGCATAAGGTACTAAAACTAAAAATACTCCTAATGTTGTTGCAACAGCTTTTCCACCTTTAAATTTTAAAAATAATGAGAACGTATGTCCGAGTATTGCCGCCATACCTATTACAATTACATCTAACTTATCTATCCCTGTCATTCTTGTTAATAAATCCGCTCCCAGAACAATTCCTAAATATGTTGGAAGTGCTCCCTTTAAAATATCTAATATAAGTGTGAATATACCTAATTTTGGTCCTAATACTCTTGCAGCATTTGTAGAACCTGTATTTTTACTTCCATGCTCTCTAACATCAATATTTTTAAATGTTTTTCCTACCCACAACGCATTCGGTATGCTACCTAAGACATATGCTATAAGAATCAATAAAACTGTGATCATCTCTATCCTTCTCTCAAAAAAATTTGCTAAGTTAAAATATTATAGCATATTTTTTTTTGAATTTATACAAATTTCTGTTAATTTACACTTGCAAATGTTCTTTGTAAATTGTATAATAATTATCCGGCCATTGCTGATTTTAAAATGGTTCTGATTTTAAGGAGGAATACATATGTTTACAGAAATTATTGGTTACGTTGGTATGATTTTAGTAGTTGTATCACTACTTATTAATAATACTAAGAATTTTAGAATATTAAATTTAATAGGAGCATTTTTGTCTTTTGCATTTGCTTTGCTTAAAGGTGGTATGATTCCAATAGTTATAATGAATCTTGCTATAGTAATTATTGATATATATTATTTGATACAGATTTTAGCTTCTGAGAAAACAAATAAATAACATAAAAAAATGTATCTAAAATATTTAGATTGAAATATTTTAGATACATTTTTTAATTAATTGCTTTTTTTTAAAAGTGAAACATATTGCTTAACAAGTTCTATTTTTTCAAAATCCATCTCTAATAATTCTTTTATTAACTCACCAATATCAATATCTTCTAATTCATCTAATATTTCTGACATTATTTCTTTTTTCAATTCTTCCATATCTTTATCCGTATACCCTATAATTTTAAAAAGTTTAAGATGATCTACTTCTAGAGTTTTTGAAATTTTTTTCAATAAAAGTGGATTTATCATATTATGTTTACCTGACTCTAAATTTGATAAATACGCAGGACTTATATTTAATTTATCTGCCATTTCACGTAACCCTATTTTTTTTTGAAGTCTTCTATTCTTAATATAGTAGCCTAGAGCATCAACTAAATTCGGATTCGTTTTTATATCTTGCTTTTCCATACCTTCCCCTCACTAAATAACATTAGTTATCTGAAATTTTATTTAACATGTATAATAATAGCATAAACTTGATATTTTTTGAATATTTAATTTTTTTTAAAAAATTAAGGAGCTTTTTTTAATAGATTTCATCAATCAAAAGCTCCTCATACTATATTATTTGGGTACTCTATTTTTTTTGGCCGTAATAAGCATTTTCTCCGTGTTTTCGTAAAAAGTGTTTATCTAACAATTCATCTTGCATTTTTTTAACATGAGTATTCAATGTTTCTGTATGTGCTGCCATCTTAGCAAGCTCTTCTAGTACAACTGCATTATGCACTGCATCATCTGCCGTTTCTCCCCACACAAATGGACCATGGCTATGAACCAATATCCCTTTCATATTACTTGGGCTAAGATTTCTTTCATTTAAAGTCTCAATTATTAATTTCCCTGTTTCTTTTTCATATTCACTTTTTATTTCTTCTATTTTCATTTTTCTAGTGCATGGAATATCCCCATAAAAGTAATCTGCATGAGTTGTTCCATATGCGGTAATATCTCTTCCGCTCTGTGCCCATATTGTTGCCCAAGAAGAGTGTGTGTGCACGATACCGCCTATATTTTCATATTCTTTGTATAATTCAATATGTGTCGCTGTATCTGAAGATGGATTTAAATTCCCTTCAACTACATTCCCCTCTAAATCTACAACAACCATATCTTCTGCTTTCATATTATTATACTCAACACCACTTGGTTTTATTACAATTAGACCAGTTGTTCTATCTATTGCGCTTACGTTACCCCAAGTGAATAATACTAAGCTATTCTGTGGTAATAATAAGTTTGCTTTGAATACTTTTTCTTTTAATTCTTCAAGCATTAAATAAAACCTCCTTTTTGCATTTTATCTATTATCCATTTTTTTGCATTCATAACATCTTCCAATGGATTTTCTGATTTTTCTGTCCACATTTCAATCAGAAATGGTCCATTATATTTTAATTCTTTTAATATCTTAAAGCTTTCAACAAAGTCAACACATCCCTCACCAAATGGAACTTCCTTAAATTTACCTGAGAACTCATCAGTTACTTTAAGGGTATCCTTTAGATGTATTGCAACTATTTCTTTCTCTTTAATACCTAATTCTAATTCTTCACGTATATTATTTTCTGGCCATGCAGATAAATTTCCAATATCAGGGTAAACTTTTAAATATGGAGAATTTACTATTTTTGAAAATTCCATATATTTAGTAATAGAATTTATAAACTTGTGATCCATTATTTCTATTGCCAATGTTATATTCATACTTTCTGCCCATTTTACTGACCTTTTTAAGTTCTCAATAAAATATTTTTTTGTCTGTTCATTTCCTTCTTCATAATATACATCATATCCTGCTAATTGTATTGTTCTTATTCCTAACCGATCTGCAAATACTATTGCTTTCTCCATCAATTCCATTGCCTTGTCTCTAGTTTCTTGACTCATACTTCCCATAGGAAATCTTCTATGTCCACTGAAACACATTGATGGTATTCTTACATCAGCATCTAATAAGTAATCTCTAATTTGCTTTATTTCTTCTTTACTATATTCTAGTCTTGCTAATCGCTCATCTGTTTCATCAATAGAAATTTCCATGAAATCATAACCACATTCTTTTACTAATTTTATTCTTTCTTCCCAGCTAATGTTTTTTGGAAGAGCTTTCTCATATATTCCAATATTAATATTGTCTAGTTTTCTCATGTGTTTTCCTCTTTTTACCAATATTTTGCTATTTCTTCTTTAAATTCACGTGCAGCTTTTGCTGGATCTTTTGCATCTCTAATTCCTCTTCCTGCAATAAATGCATGCACTGCAATTCCTTTAAATAATGATAAACTTTCTTTTTCCAATCCACCTGTTACAGATACCTTAAATCCCATTTCTACAAGTTTCTTTATTTTCTCTAAGTCTTTCTCTCCCCATGTTTCACCAGCAAGTAATGCGTCTCTACTTTGATGATAAACAACTTGTTGTAATCCTATTTCTTTCCATGCTTTTGCATGTTCATAAGTCCAGTCTCCATATAATTCTACTTGAAGATCTTTAACTTCTTTTTTTGCTGCAACCATTGTAGGAATTGTTGCTGAACATATTACAGTCATCCAGTCAGCACCAGCTCGAGCACAATTTTCAGCTACTGTTTTCCCTGCATCAGCACATTTTGTATCTGCTAATATAATTTTATTTGGGTACATTGCTCTCAAACATCTTACAGCTTCCATTCCTTCTGCTAAACATAAAATTGTTCCTGCTTCTATTATATCAACTTCATCTCCAACTTGTCTTATTGATGATATTGCATCACTTAATACTGAATTATCAAGTGCTATTTGTAATAATGGCTTAGACATATTATCATCCTCTCATTTTATAGTTTTATTTTTTGCTTATAATTGCAATTAATTCTTCTATACTCTCAGCATTTCTAATTTTTTCAAATGAGTCTTCATCATCAAAAAGTTCGACTATTTGTGGTATTGCTTCAGAGTTATGTATATCTGCACTTGTTGCTGCCAAACCAACTAAAATATCTACTTTCTGCCCATCAGGGAATGTAACTTCATTCTTTAATGTCACAAAACTAAAACTATCCTTTATAACACCACTTTCAGGTCTATCATGAGGCATTGCAACTCCAGGTGCTAGTATATAGAAAGGACCTAACTCATGTGTTTTTTCTATAATAGCATCTAAGTATCTTTTTTCAACAGAGCCAGCTTCTATCAGTGGCTTGATACATTCCGCAACTGCTTCTTCCCAAGTATTTGCAACTTGTTTTATTCTTATTGAGTTATTTTCCTTTAACGAATCTATTAAATTCATTTTTCCTCCTTAATAACAATTGATATTTAAGAAATTCCTACTTCTTTAAGTTTTTCCTCTAGCTCTTTTTCATCTAATAAATTCAATAATCCTACTAATTTTGTTTTTTTCCCATCTAATTCTTTCACTATATGGATAGATGCTAGCACTAAATCATATGATCCAATCCCCGATTTTGCTTCACCTACACTACAAGAATCTACATTTGCTTCTATTCCTAACCTTTTTAGAACATTTGAAACTTTCATTTTCATGATCATACTTGTTCCCATTCCATTTCCACAAACTGCTAATACTTTCAGCATATCAATCATCTCCTAAGTTTTCTATCATTTTCTGTAATTCTTTAATTTATTCTAAATTCTCATAATAACTTTCAGGGCTACTTGCTCTTTTAAATTGTAACCAAGGTATTAATAGCATTAATGCTATAACAATTATATAACCAACAATATGTAAATTATTCATTATAAATCCTTGAAGAAGTCAAACTGTACTTTGATCTATATTTCCATGCCATCCCCCGAATCCTTGTAATTTGAATATTACAACAGCTATTGCACCACCTACTACTTGAAGAATACCTGAGGTAAATGATAGAATTGCTGCAGCTCGTGCACCTCCTCTTTTATCTGCGAATACTGCTATTGTTGCATTATCAAAGAATACTGGTACAAATCCTGTTATAATCAATACTGGTGATTTAAATATTAATAATAACGCTATTGTTATAAACTGTCCTAATGCTCCATAAATGAATCCAAATAGAACTGCATTTGGTGAACCAAAACCATATGTTGCAGCACAATCTACTGCTGGTAGTGCACCTGGTAATATTCTACTTGAAATACCTTGAAAATGATGCTGTTAACTCTGCAACGAACATTCTTACACCCATCATCAATATGGCTAGATAAACTGAGAATGAAAGAGATTTAGAAATTATATATGTAGGAAATGCTAATTTAGCAGGGAAATTTATTTTATCAATTCCTCTTAAATACGGCTCTCCTAGTATTACCATTATCACACCAAAGAAAAATAACATTAATGTTCCTGTTGCTACAATATTATCGTGAAATATTGATAACCAATTTGGTAACTTTAAATCATCTAATCTCTTATTCGGATCTCCTAATTTAGGTGCAAATTTATCTGCTGCCCATACTGCAAACATCTGCTGATGACCTACTGCAAACCCTGCATTTCCAGTTAATCGTTGAGTCGGTCCTACTGTAAGATTTGATGCTACTGCCCAATATACTCCTACAAATATCCCTATCAATATTGCTCCTACAATGTTTCTGTATTGAGGTAGTGCAAAAAATACTATCCATGTTGCCGTTGTTGCTTGTTGTACCATTATATGCCCAGTTATAAATAATGTTCTTATTTTTGTTATTTTTCTAGCCAACACTAGTAGTATGTTTAGCACAAATCCTATTAACAAGGCTATCATTGTCCAAGATGTTGTCATCCCTATTGATTCTAATGCTTTATTTACTGCATTTAGACCAAAGTATGGATCTATAACTGCTGCATTTAGACCAAATCTATCATTAAGTCCAGCTAGTATTGGTCTGAATGTTGTTACTAATCCTGCCGCTCCAACATTTAATATCATATATCCTACTGTCGCTTTTACAAATCCTGCAAACGACTCATAAATTGGTTTTTTCAATAGAACATATCCTACAAATACCATTATACCTACAAAAAACTCCGGTTTTACTAGAATATTATTAACAAACATTTCCAATATCTTTTGTAAAATTTCCATAAATCTCATCTCCATATCTTATTTTTATTTTATTTTTTCCTTACAATAATGATTTGAATGGTAAATCTGGTTCAATTGCGAATGCGTCTTCAAATCCTCTTGGATAGTTATATTCTAATCTATCTTTGTCTACAGGGAATGTGAATTTTCCTCCAACTTGCCATATAAATGGTTTAAATTTATACTGTAATCTATTTTTTCTTAAGTTCCATAGTGTTAATATTTCTTTAGGATCTGCTTGGAAATTTGTCCATATATCATGATGTATTGGAATTACAACTTCTGTATTAAGACATTCCGCCATTCTCAATATATCTATTGATGTCATTTTGTCAGTCATTCCTCTAGGATTTTCACCAAATGATCCAAATGCAACGTCTATTTTGTGTTCATTTCCATGTTTTGCATAATAATTTGAATAGTGAGAATCTCCACTATGATATATATTTCCACCTGATGTTTTAAATAAATAATTTACTGCTAATAAGTCCATTTCTTGTGGCATTTTATCTTTTAATATAACTCCTTCAGGTGCAGTAACTAACTCTGTTCTATCAAATGATTCCAAAACTACTATTTCAATATCCTTAACTTTTATTACATCTCCTGGTTTCACAGTTATACATCGTTCTGCTGGGACACCCCATTTTTTCCATAAATCTGTGCATGCTTTTGGTCCGATAAAAGGTACTGAAGAATCACAGTTTTTCAGAACTGCTGCAGCAACATTAGGGTCAATATGATCACCGTGATCATGTGTAGCTAGTATCGCATCAACTTCTTTTATTGCAAACGGATCTAATACAACAGGTACATTTCTTAAATTTGGTTGTAACTTTACGCATCCAATCATTCTTTGATGCTGATGTTGTTTCTTCATTAATTGATTTTTTTGACTTTTCTTACCTGTTTGTACCCATAAATCCATACACAGATTTGTGTTCCCAGCAGTTTTTATCCACATTCCTGTGCACCCTAACCACCACATAGAAACAGTTCCTGGTTTTACTACTTCATTTTCAATTTCTTCATTTAACCATGTTCCCCATTCTGGAAATGTGTCCAATATCCACGATTCTCTTGTAATCTCATCCACTTTACCCATGACTTTACCTCCTAGAAATTTGTATTTTATTTTTTAACAATAAACATAATCTTATTTTATTAGTAATTTGCTAACAATAATTTATAACATGTTTTTTTCTAAAGTCAATAGCAAAAAAAAAATAAGAGTTTTTAATCTCTTATTTTCATATAAAACACTATATTCTATTGTTGTCTTATTTTATTTAATAACTCAGCATCATTCTTTTTACTTTTAAGCATTTCGATTTCATACTTATATGGTGGTACAGTTTTTGCTTCTTTATCTTCTGATAGTGCAACATAAGGTGTCTCAAGTATTTTCGGTATATCTTTTAATGCTTCGTGATGTGCAATGTAGTTTAGCGCATCAAATCCTATATGTCCTAGTCCTATATTTTCGTGTCTATCTTTTGATGCCCCTCTTGGATTCTTGCTATCATTAAGATGAACAACTGATATTCTCTCTATCCCAACAATTCTATCAAACTCTTTTATAACATTATCAAAATCATTTACTATATCATAACCAGCATCGTGAACATGACAAGTATCAAAACAAACTGACAATTTATCGTTGTATTTTACACCTGCTATTATTTGTGCTAATTCATCAAAACTTCTTCCGCATTCACTACCTTTACCAGCCATTGTTTCTAATGCTATTTTTACTTTTTGATCAGGCTTTATTACTTCATTCAACCCTTCTATTATTCTTGCAATCCCTTTTTCTGCACCTTCCCCAACATGTGCTCCAGGATGAAGTACTATTTGACTCACTCCCAATGCTTCAGTTCTTTCAATCTCAGTTCTCAAAAAACTTACTGCAATCTCAAAAGTTGATGGATTAACTGAATTTCCAAGATTTATTATATATGGTGCATGAACAACAATATCATTTATATCAATATTATTTTCCTTCATTAATGCCATACCTGCTTCTATATTTAATTCTTCTACTGGTTTTCTTCTAGTATTTTGAGGTGCTCCAGTATATATCATAAACGTATTTGCTCCATATGATATTGCTTCTTCTACTGCCCCTACTAGCATTTTCTTACCGCTCATACCTACATGTGATCCTATTTTAAACATATTTTTTCTCCTTTTTTTCTTTCTTTTCTCTCATCTTATACAAAAATACTGCTGTCGCAATTCCCACATTCAATGACTCTATTTCTCCATAAATTGGTATTATTGCTTTTACATGAGAATTTTCAATAAAAAAATTAGTAACTCCATTTCCTTCATTTCCAAAAATATAAGCATTTCTATTATTTTTTATTTCTATTTCATCATAATTGACTGAATCTTCATGCAATGTAGTTACTATTATTTGATAATCTCTTTCATTCAAAAAGTTCAATATATTTTCAGGTGTGTCATATATTATATTAACTTTAAAAATCCCACCCATTGTTGCTCTAACAGTCTTTGGATTATAAACATCTACAGAACCTTTTGTTAATACTAGATTCCTAAAACCTGTTGCTTCAAGTGTTCTTATTATTGTCCCTACATTACCAGGATCTTGTATATTATCAAGTATAACAACATCATCAGTAATATCACTAAGATTCTTTAAGTTACTAGAATATAAAACCATTACCCCTTGTGTATTCTCTTGATCTGATATTTCATCAAATAAGTTATCTTTCAAAATAGTCACATTATTAAAGTCATCAATACTATATTTCTCTTGGTAATATTCGTATTTTGACTCCTTTACAATTATTTTGTTGAAATTAATATCTTCTGTTAGGAATTTCTCACCCTCTGCTTTAAATATATGATTTTCATCTCTATATTTTTTTTGATCTAACTTTTTCAATAACTTATAAAACTTATTATCTGGGCTTACTATTATATCTCGTGTTTCCTGAAATTTTTTCATTTTTACCTCATTTAAAAAATTTTGTGTTTTATGTGTATCGTGTTACAAATTATAGCATAAAAAAACATTTTTGAATATTAGTTTTCTAACATCAAAAATGCATTTAATTATATTATTTATTCTTACTAACCCAATCTACACAATTCAAATAATAATTTACTCCATCAACTAAACAACTTTCATCAAAATCATAGTTTTTAGAGTGAAGTGATTTATAATTTTCTTTGGTTCGGACCCAAATATTTGG
>OCVT010000423.1_pt1 | contig 17105 bp, 11 predicted proteins | sample 1539111 | NCBI WGS metagenome assembly OCVT01 (sample SAMEA3991482, study PRJEB22521) | metagenome | biome: anthropogenic terrestrial biome; feature: sewage plant; material: raw primary sludge | place: Sweden | collected 2012-09-26 | reverse complement strand
TCAGAGTGGCTTAAAGTATTGGACAGTTGATAACGCTGTTGTGCATTGAATAGAATTCTTTGGGCGCGCTGTAATTCGGCATTTGCCGCAGTGTTTTGCAAATTGTTATTGTGTAACTGCATCACACCTGCCACCGCGACAGCGACAATCAACGCTGCAATCAAGGCTTCAAAAAGGCTGAAGCCCTGCTCAGATTGATTTACGCGAAATATGAAAGACTTCATGGTACACACATTGCTTATTGTCTATTTTGAAAAATCAAATCGTTGTATCAAACCATCAGAAAGATAGATTCATTGACAGAACTCATTCACTAATTCGTCCATTACCAGCCAATTTAAATTCTCTACGAGTATTGTCGGATAATTGAGTGCTGGTGATGGTGAATGTGCTATTTAAACCGTCTGCCCCCCCCTGCCGATTCATTTTAATGACTTTGCGGTTGCCAGAGGTAATCTGAATATGGCTCAAAATCGGCTCACTGCGCGCAATCACATGACGAACAGCACCTTTATTATCCACTTCTGCAACCACCCAAGCCCTCCATGTCATGTCTTGACTACAAGTCGGAATGGCATCATTCACACCATTCACAGGACACAGCTGCACGGTGGTTTGATGCGTTTGCGCATAATTTCGCGCCAACTGCAAATGATCGCGCATTTGTTGTGTCACACGATTGACATCTTGCTGTGCCACAAATTGCTCATAGCGTGGAATCGCCATAGAGACCAAAATCGCCACAATGGCCAGAGTCAACAACATTTCAATTAAGGTGAAACCCTGTGATTTGACTATTTGGTGATTTAAAACCCCACGAGCATGATTTTTAACGCAGAAAAGACCACCGGGTGCCAACGGATTATTCACTCGGATTTTGCGCCATTTTTCCTTCAATTTTCCAAGCATGGTGTATTCTACTCATGTATTCATCATTAATTTTTACCAATGCAGAAATATTAAAGCATGTTGTGAAATACCGCAAGGAAAAACAAATATATATAAAAATATACTTTTGTTTTCAATTGTTAAACTTATTGGCTCTCGAATTCTAAAATGGCTCCATTTGGCGCAACATTGACCATCAACTCAGAAAAATGGTCTGCTTTTGTTTAAAATTTCGCGCATAATCTCAGACACAGTAAGACTACAGTACCACTTACAAAGCCAATTATTGAAAGGACACTTTATGAACAACGCCGACTTACTCGCCCGCAAAAATGCCGCCACACCCCGCGGTGTCGGGGTGATGTGTGAGTTTTACGCCAAAGATGCCAAGAACGCCGAAATCTGGGATGTCGAAGGCAAACGCTACATCGATTTTGGCGGCGGGATTGCCGTGGTCAACACGGGTCATCGCCACCCCAAACAAGTCGCAGCGATTGCCGCGCAGTTAGAACATTTCACCCACACTTGCTATCAAGTCGTGCCGTATGAATCCTATGTGCGACTGGCTGAGCGTGTGAACGCCGCCGCGCCGATTAAAGCCGCGACCAAAACCACGTTTTTCACCACGGGTGCAGAAGCCGTTGAAAACTCAATTAAAATCGCCCGCGCCTACACCAAACGCTCTGGCGTGATTGCATTTAGCGGCGCGTTTCACGGTCGTACCATGATGGGTATGGCACTAACGGGCAAAGTTGCACCGTACAAAATCGGCTTTGGTCCGTTCCCTGCGGAAATTTATCACGCGCCGTTTCCTGTTGAATTACATGGCGTTTCTACGCAAAATTCATTGGATGCAATTGCACATATTTTCAAATCCGAAATCGAGCCTTCACGCGTGGCGGCGATTATCCTCGAGCCTGTGCAAGGCGAAGGTGGTTTCTATCAAGCACCTGCCGAATTCATGCAAGGCTTGCGCAAAATTTGTGACGAACACGGAATTTTATTGATTGCTGATGAAGTGCAAACAGGTTTTGGGCGCACAGGCGCGCTGTTCGCCATGAACCATTATGAGGTTGAGCCTGATTTGATGACGTTTGCAAAATCTTTGGCAGGCGGTATGCCACTGTCTGGCGTGGTCGGTCGCGCTGAAATCATGGATGCACCTGCACCGGGTGGTTTGGGCGGCACATACGCGGGCAACGCATTGGCAATCGCCTCTGCGCACGCGGTGATGGACATCATCGAAGAAGAAAAACTGTGCGAGCGCGCTGTGGCATTGGGCAACGTATTGAAAACCCGTCTCAATGATTTAAAAACCAAGGCACCGCAAATCTCAGATGTGCGCGGACCTGGCGCGATGAACGCCGTTGAATTCATCAATCCGACCACAGGCAAACCCGACCCTGACTTCACCGTGAAAGTGCGCGTGGCGGCATTGGCAAAAGGTTTATTGCTACTGACCTGCGGCACGTATGGCAACGTCGTGCGTTTCCTCTATCCATTGACCATTGAGGATGCGGTATTTGAAGAAGGTTTGGGGATTTTAGAGCAAGCGATTTTAGATGCGGCGAAGTAACATTTTACCATTGTCATTGCGGGCTTGACCCGCAATGACTCAAGGTTTATTTGGGCATAAGCACAGTTTTGGTACCCCCACTGCAATTCAAAAAACCAATCACGTACAAGCAAAAATATTTTAAGGACACATCATGTTGGCACTCAAAGACCCTTCTTTATTCAAACAACAATGTTACCTCAACGGCGCGTGGGTCGACGCACCCGCAGGTGCCCAAACCACCACCGTCATCAATCCAGCGACAGGCGAAGTCATCGGTCACGTCCCACGCATGGGGCGCGCTGTGGCGGCGCAGGCGATTGTTGACGCAAATGCTTCATGGAAAGCATGGCGCAATAAAACTGCGAAAGAGCGTTCCGCCATTTTGCGCAAATGGTTTGACCTCATGGTTGCCAATGCGGACGATCTCGCCTTGATTCTCACCAGTGAGCAAGGCAAACCCTTGGCTGAAGCCAAAGGTGAAATTCTGTATTCCGCCAGTTTCATTGAATGGTTCGCCGAAGAAGGCAAACGCATTTACGGCGACACCATCCCAACCGTGGCGATGGACAAACGCATCATGGTGACCAAAGAGCCCATCGGCGTGTGCGTGGCCATCACGCCGTGGAACTTTCCATCGGCGATGATTACGCGCAAAGCCGCTCCTGCACTCGCGGCGGGCTGCCCGATGATTGTGCGCCCTGCGGATCTCACGCCATTTTCAGCATTGGCAATGGCAGAACTTGCGCACCGCGCAGGTATCCCTGCAGGTGTGTTCCAAGTCATCACAGGTCGCTCAACTGAACTGGGCGCGGAATTTACCGAAAACCCAGTTGTGCGCAAACTCACGTTCACAGGTTCCACTGAAGTGGGACGCAAACTGATGGCGCAATGCGCACCAACCATCAAAAAACTCTCATTGGAGTTGGGCGGCAATGCACCTTTCATCGTGTTTGATGACGCAGACTTGGACGCGGCGGTTGAAGGCGCGATTGCTTCAAAATACCGCAATGCGGGTCAAACTTGCGTGTGTGCAAATCGTCTGTACGTGCAATCGGGTGTGTACGACGAATTTGCGAAAAAACTTGCGGTCGCAGTTGGCAATTTAAATGTCGGCAATGGCGTGGAAGCAGGCGTGACCACGGGGCCAATGATTGAAGAGAAAGCCGTGCAAAAAGTCGAAGAACACATTGCCGATGCCACCAGCAAAGGTGCGTCGGTCATCCTTGGTGGCAAACGCCACACACTTGGACATTCATTCTTTGAGCCAACAATTTTGACCAACGTCACTCAACAAATGCTGGTCGCGCGCGAAGAAACCTTTGGTCCGCTCGCGCCGTTGTTCAAATTTGAAACCGAAGAAGAAGTCATTCAATACGCCAACGACACCGAATTCGGCTTGGCTTCGTATTTTTACAGCCGTGACATCGGGCGTATTTTCCGCGTGGCTGAGGCTTTGGAATACGGTATGGTCGGCGTGAACTCAGGTTTGATTTCCAATGAAGTCGCACCGTTTGGTGGTGTCAAACAATCGGGCTTGGGACGCGAAGGCTCTAAATACGGTATTGAAGACTACTTGATCATTAAATACACGTGCTTGGCTGGTCTGGACAAATAGAAACAAGTGCGATGGGGCATCCTCATTGCACTTTATCATGATTCAAACATCAAAAAGGCGAACACTCGGTTCGCCTTTTTGAACAATCAGATTACGCATCGCGCGACATGCGTTTGCGCTCATTCTCTGTCAAATAACGTTTGCGCAGACGGATTGATTTCGGAGTCACTTCAACCAATTCATCATCCTCAATGAATTCGACCGCATACTCGAGCGACATGATAATCGGTGGCACGAGGCGCACCGCTTCATCGGTACCTGACGAGCGCACGTTGGTCAATTGTTTGCCCTTAATCGGATTGACCACCAAATCATTGTCACGCGAATGAATGCCAATAATCATGCCCTCGTACACAGGGTCATTGTGGCTGCTGAACATACGACCGCGGTCTTGCAATTTCCACAGCGCGTAGGCGACCGCCGCGCCGTCTTCTTGCGAAATCAGCACGCCATTGCGACGACCCGGCATTTCGCCTTTGCCATCGGCTGGCTCATAGGCATCAAACACGTGGCTCATCAAACCTGTACCGCGCGTCAAAGTCATGAATTCACCTTGGAAACCAATCAAGCCACGCGCAGGAATGCGGTACTCCAAACGCACGCGCCCGTTGCTGTCCGATTGCATGTCTTGCAAATCGCCACGACGACGACCGAGTTCTTCCATAATCGCGCCTTGGTTGGCTTCTTCCACATCCACGGTCAACATTTCATACGGCTCGCATTTCACGCCGTCGATTTCTTTGAACACCACGCGCGGACGCGACACGCCCAACTCAAAGCCTTCACGGCGCATGTTTTCAATCAAAATCGTCAAATGCAACTCACCACGACCCGACACTTCAAACACCGTGTCGTCATCGGTCTGCTTCACGCGCAACGCGACATTGTGTTTTAACTCTTTTTCCAAGCGGTCACGAATTTGACGGCTGGTGACAAACTTGCCTTCGCGCCCTGCGAGTGGCGAAGTGTTCACCATAAAGTTCATGGTCAAAGTCGGCTCATCGACCGACAACATCGGCAACGCCTCAGGTGCTTCGACCGCACACATCGTCGTACCAATGTCCAAATCCTCAATCCCGTTAATCAGCACAATATCGCCCGCTTCGGCTTCATCGACCAAAATGCGATCCAGCCCTTGGAATTTTTGCACTTGATTGATGCGTCCCGTACTCACTTCACCATCAGGACCATTCATAAAGCAGACGTTTTGACCTGATTTAACGCGACCACGCGCGATACGACCAATCGCAATTTTACCCACGTAACTCGAATAATCCAATGAAGTCACCTGCATTTGGAAAGGCAAATCAGGGTCGGCTTCGCGCGTTGGCACATATTGCAAAATCGCTTGGAACAAGGGATCCATCGTACCTTCGCGGTCGGCATCGTTCAACGACGCATAACCATTGAGTGCGGACGCATAGACCACAGGGAAATCCAACTGCTCATCGGTCGCGCCGAGTTTGTCAAACAATTCAAACGTTGCGTTAATCACCCAATCAGGACGCGCACCAGGGCGGTCGATTTTGTTAATCACCACAATCGGTTTCAAGCCAAGTGCCAAAGCCTTGCGCGTTACGAAACGCGTTTGCGGCATTGGGCCTTCAACCGCATCCACGAGCAACAACACGCCATCGACCATCGAGAGCACGCGCTCAACCTCACCACCGAAGTCAGCGTGACCAGGGGTATCGACGATATTCACATGCGTGCCTTGATACTCCACCGCACAGTTTTTCGACAGAATCGTGATGCCACGTTCTTTCTCAATATCGTTGCTGTCCATGACGCGTTCATCGACTTTTTCATTTTCACGGAAAGTACCTGATTGGCGGAGCAATTTATCCACCAAAGTGGTTTTACCGTGGTCAACGTGGGCGATAATCGCTACGTTACGCAGTGCGCGTTGTTGTTTCATAATCTACTTTCTTTAAATAAAATCACTATTGCTTCATTTACATCATTTTGACGGCAACACCGTCATCAATACTTTGCTCGGCGACAAGGTATTTCGAAACACACTTGCCAAACCAATCAAAACCTCGTTCCCGCTGTTATTCCAATACACCCGCACCATCGGTGCATCCGCTAAATCGACTTTCAAACGCTGTCCTTGGACAAAGCGTTGCGCGTCCATCTGTGCCAAATGCAACGCGGGGCAGTTTTGCAGCAGCGCGTCTAAGGGCATTAAAACTTTTGCTCGTTCTAACTCTGGAATGGCTTCCAATTCCTCCAAAGTCATGGCGTTGGCAATGTCCAACTCACCCACACCCACGCGTTGCAGCGAACTCAAATGCGCGCCCACACCCAAGGCTTTACCCATGTCCTCCCCCAGTGTGCGGATGTACGTGCCTTTGGAACAGCGCACTTTGAGCAATACATTCGGATACTCAAAACTCAGCGTTTCAAGCGACACGATGGTGATGCGCCGTGCCTCTCGTTCAACTTCTATGCCTGCTCTGGCTAACTCATACAGTGCTTTACCATCCTTTTTCAATGCCGAATACATCGGTGGCACTTGATCAATCTCGCCTAAAAACTGTGGCAGTATGTCATGCCATTGTTGCTCAGTGATGACCGCGTCACTGCTGAAAATCACGTCACCTTCCATATCACCCGTGCTGGTGGACTGACCCAACACAATACCCGCGACATAGGTTTTATCTGCATCCAATAAATCATGCGCCAACTTGGTCGCGTGTCCAAAACACAAAGGCAACAAGCCATCGGCGAGCGGATCAAGCGTACCCGTGTGCCCTGCTTTTTCTGCCCCGATGAGCCACTTCGCTCGACCCAAGGCTTGGGTGCTGGAAATGCCGCGCGGTTTGTTCAGGAGCAATACACCGTTGATAACAAGTCTGGGTTTGCGGATTTTGTTAACTGTGTTCATTGCTTGCCGTAGGGTGGGCACTGCCCACCGATTTCACTCTAATCAGCTTTTTCAAAAACCGATTAGGAAACGAGCGGTGGGCAGTGCCCACCCTACTACTGTCACTTACTCTCTGCATCGCTTGCACTGTCTTCCTCAAAATCCGCCGCACGACTCGCATTCGCCTGTGTAATCAACAAGGACAAATCCGCCGCTTTGGCTTCGGTGTTGTCATACGCAAAATGCAAAGTTGGCACAGTATGAATCTGCAACATTTTAAACAGCGCATTGCGGATAAAGCCCGCGGCTTCGTTCAAACCTTTTTCCGCATTCGCAGGCTCCGCACCCATGACGGTAAAATACAATTTTGCATGGGCATAGTCAGGCGTGAGTTGCACGTCCTGTATCGTCACCATGCCTATGCGTGGGTCGCGCAATTCACGCTGAATCAATATCGACACATCGCGCTTGATTTGCTCAGAAATTCGGCGCGTGCGTTCGGTGGGGGCTTTTTTTGCCATAGTAACAGTCAAAGGTATTTCTAAAAATATGCATTCCCACGTAGAACATGGGAATGCGAAAAAATGTGTCATTGCGGGGGAGAAGCGATAGCTTCGAGTAACCCGCAATCTCCTTGCAAGGAGATGCCGTGTCAAGCACGGCATGACTCATTATAAAATCAATTACAAAGTCCGCGCCACTTCCTTAACTTCAAAGACTTCGATTTGATCGCCCTCTTCGATTTCGGTGAAATTCTTAATCGCCAAACCACATTCAAAGCCTTCTTTGACTTCTTTCACATCATCTTTAAAGCGTTTGAGCGTATCGAGTTCGCCCGTATGCACCACCACGTTGTTGCGCAGCAATCGAACCATCGCGCCACGTTTGACCGTGCCTTCGAGCACTATACAGCCCGCAATCGTACCAATTTTGGTCGCACGGAATACTTGGCGAATTTCAACCAAACCGAGGATTTCTTCTTTCTTCTCTGGAGTCAACATGCCCGTCATCGCCGCACGCACTTCGTCCACCGCGTCGTAAATCACGTTGTAGTAGCGAATGTCCACGCCCAAGTTCTCAGCCACTTTACGCGCCGATGCGTCTGCGCGGGTATTAAAGCCGAGGATAACGGCATTCGATGCGCTTGCCAAGTTGATGTCCGACTCGGTGATGCCACCCACGCCTGCGTGCACGACCTGTACTTTGACTTCGTCGGTCGAGAGTTTTTGCAAGGATTGGGTCAATGCTTCTTGCGAGCCTTGTACGTCGGCTTTGATGATGAGGGTGAGGTTTTTCACATCGCCCGCGGTCATTTGCTCAAACATGTTTTCAAGTTTCGCCGCTTGTTGTTTCGCCAGTTTGACTTCACGGAATTTACCTTGACGGAACAAGGCAATTTCACGCGCTTTGCGCTCATCCGCCAAAACCATGACTTCTTCGCCCGCTGCAGGTACATCTGATAAACCTTGGACTTCAACTGGAATCGATGGTCCCGCCTCGTTGATGGTTTTGCCATCTTCGTCGGTCATGGCGCGTACACGACCGTACACACTGCCGACCAAGATGTTGTCGCCTTTTTTCAGCGTACCGCTTTGTACCAAAATCGTTGCGACCGCGCCTTTGCCTTTATCCAATTTGGCTTCAATCACCAAGCCTTTGGCTGGCGCATCCACAGGGGCTTTGAGTTCTAAAATCTCCGCTTGGAGTAAGACATTTTCGAGCAAACTATCAATGTTTAAATTCTGTTTCGCAGAAATTTCGACAAACGGCACATCGCCACCGTATGCTTCTGGAACCACTTCTTCTGAGACCAATTCATTGGTCACACGCTCGGCATTCGCATCGGGTTTGTCAATTTTGTTAATCGCCACCACCATCGGCACACCCGCCGCTTTGGCGTGGGCAATCGCTTCTTTGGTCTGCGGCATCACGCCATCATCGGCGGCCACGACCAAAATCACAATATCAGTCGCTGCCGCACCACGCGCACGCATTGCGGTAAAGGCTTCGTGACCTGGGGTATCAAGGAAAGTAATCATGCCGCTTGCGGTTTTCACGTGGTACGCGCCAATGTGCTGGGTAATCCCACCCGCCTCGCCCGAAGCCACACGCGCACGGCGAATCGCATCGAGCAATGAGGTTTTACCATGGTCGACGTGACCCATGACCGTGACCACAGGCGCACGTGGGAACAATTCATATTCGATGTGCTCAGCCGCTTCGTCCAAAAATGCGTCTGGGTCATCTAATTTCGCCGCAAAGGCTTTATGACCGAGTTCCTCAACCAAAATCATCGCAGTGTCTTGGTCAAGCACTTGGTTAATCGTCACCATCTGACCCATACCCATCAAAACTTTAATTACTTCAGAGGCTTTAATCGACATTTTGTGCGCCAAATCCGCTACCGAAATGGTTTCTGGCACGTGCACTTCTTGAATGATTGGCTCAGTCGGCGCAGCAAAACCACCTTGATCGGGGGCTTGTTGGTGGCGGTGTTTGCCCTTGCCTTTAGAACGCCAACCACGGTCATCGCCTGTCACGCCACGGGTTTTTAAACCACCGCGGCCACGGCCACCATCGTTTTGGTCTTTGCCTGAGGCACCTTTTTTACCTTTACCTGCGGTGTTCGATGGCGCAGTGCTGTTCGCGGGTTTGGCAACGGTTGCCGCAACCACTGGTTTTTTGGTCTCGCCCTCAGGTTTCACAGGTTTGTGCAATGTGCCTTCGGGTTTGTGCGCCACGAGTTTTTTCGCAGGCTCTGATTTCCACGTATTGAGTTTTTCTGCTTCGAGTTGCGCTTCACGGCGACGACGTTCACGCTCGGCGTTTTCGACATTTTGCAGTTCGCGATCCGCACGCGCTTTGTCCAATGCGGCTTGCGCTTGTGCTGCATCTGCTTTGGCTTTTTCGAGTGCTTTGTCCGCGCGCGCTTTGGCTTTGTCTTCGGTTTTGGCTTCGACTTTGGCAACGGTTTTCTGAGCTGCGGGTACGGACTCGGTCACCACGTCAGTCACTTTAGCCACATCATCTTCAGCACTCAAAGCAGGCGTTGGTTTTTTACTTTCTGCTTGCGCTTGTGCACGTGCCTTGGCATCGGCTTCTTGACGCGCGAGCAATTCTTTGGCGCGCAATAATTCCGCCTCGCGTTTAGCGATTTCTGCCTCGTCAATCACAGGGGCAGTGGCGACTGGCTCAATGTCAATGATTGGCTCAGGCGCAGGTGGCGTTTCAAGCAAGGGATCGCGTGCCACGAAGGTGCGTTTTTTCTTGACTTCTACTTGCACCGTGCGGGTTTTACCCGTCGCATCAGCTTGGCGAATTTCGCTGGTTGATTTTTTGATGATGGAGATTTTTTTGGTCGCCCCATCATTTGAGCCATGCGCACGTTGCAACGATGCGAGCAACTTGGCTTTATCGCCCTCAGTCACTTCATCGTTTGCAGATGCTTTATTCACGCCAGCACCGTTGAGTTGCTCAATGAGCACGTCAACGGGCATTTTCAGCTCTTGCGCAAATGAAGCCACGGTCATTTCAGTCATAGGTATTTCCTTAGTTTTGTGATGCGATGTTTAAATACCGTCATCACGTGTTGCATATTTTTTTAAATGTTACATCATCGGTTCGCTCATGCCATTACTCAGCAAACCAGTGTTCACGCGCTTTGATGATGATGGCTTTGGCATCCGCTTCTTTGAGCGTACTCATTTCCATCAATTCATCCACCGCCAAATCCGCCAAGTCATCGCGTGTGGTGATGTCGTGATCCGCCAATTGCGCGGCCAGTGCTGTGGTCATGCCCTCGACACTGAATAAATCCTGCACCTTGCCTGCTTTTTCTTCTTGTGAAATCGCTTCGGTCAAAATCGCCGCACGTGCGCGGTTGCGCAATTCTTCGACGATTTCTTCATCAAACGCATCAATTTCCAACATCTCAGCCACAGGCACATAAGCGACTTCTTCTAAACTGGTGAAGCCCTCTTCAATCAAAATCGCCGCAACTTCCTCATCCACATCGAGTTTTTCAGTGAACAAGTTGAGCAAGGCTTGTGATTCTTTTTCGTGTTTCGCCGCAGAGTCTGCTTGGCTCATCACATTGATTTGCCAGCCTGTGAGTTGACTTGCCAAACGCACGTTTTGACCGTTGCGACCAATCGCAATCGCCAAATTATCGTCATCCACCGCCACGTCCATGGCGTGCGCATCCTCATCGACCACAATCGACGTCACCACTGCTGGGCTCAAGGCATTCATCACGTATTGTGCAGGTGATTCGTCCCAAATCACGATGTCAATCGCTTCACCACCCAATTCATTGCGCACTGCGGTCACGCGCGAACCACGCACGCCGACACACGTACCCACGGGGTCAATCCGTTGATCAACCGCATGTACTGCGACTTTCGCGCGCACACCTGGGTCACGCGCCGCACCTTTGAGTTGCAAATTGCCTTGCTCGATTTCAGGGACTTCTTGTGTGAACAATTCCATCAAAAATTCTGGGCAAGTGCGTGAGAGTTGCAATTGACGCGCGCCTTTTTGAGTTTCGTCGACTTCGGCGATATACGCACGCACACGGTCGCCTGAGCGTAAATTTTCGCGTGGCAACATTTGATCGCGTGGCAAAATCGCCTCAACGCGACCCGACTCAACAATCGCTTGCACGCGGTCAATCCGCTTGACCGTGCCCATCATAATTTTATCGCCGCGTGCCAAATACTCTTGCAGCAGCGCGTCGCGCTCGGCATCACGAATGCGTTGCAAAATCACTTGCTTAGCAGTTTGCGCGCCGATGCGACCAATCTCGACCGACTCGACTTCTTCTTCGATAAATTCGCCGATTTCGATGTCGGGAATATCTTCTTTGGCTTCCCATTCGAGAATCTCGCGGTCAGGTTCTTGCAAACCCGCTTCATCAGGCACAACCAACCAACGGCGGAACGTAACATACTCACCTGTTTCGCGGTCAATCGCCACGCGCAAATCCACACCGTCCTCTTCGAAGCGGCGTTTTGCCGCTGAGGCCAATGCCGCTTCCAATGCGCCGAATACGATTTCTAAATCAACGTTTTTTTCACGCGCCAAAACATCGACCAATTGCAATACATCACGATTCATTTTTGCTTCCCTTTGAAATTATATACAGGCACCAAACGCGCCTTATCCACATCCGCCAAACCAAATGCCAAGACCTGCTCGGCACCCTCATGTTCAAAAACCATACTCAACTGCTCGCCCTCGGGCGCGTCTAAATTCACCGCCTGCAAAGTGCCTGTAAAATTCTTGCGCCCTGCCGTATCCGCCTCGGACAAATGCAAGGGCAACTTCAAGCGCACACTGACCAAACTTCCTGCAAAACGCTCAAAATCTGCCATTTTTTTCAACGGGCGATCCAAACCTGGAGAAGACACCTCTAAACGCTCGTAATTGATATTTTCCACCTCAAACAGGTAGGTCAACTGGCGTGAGAGCACTTCGCAATCCTCCACCGTGATTTCGCGCGCATGGGTCGCCTCGTCAATGTACACACGCAACAAACCATTCGTGGCGCGTTCAAAATCCACCAACTCATAACCCAAACCGTGCGCGGTTTGCTCAATTAACTGCTCTAAATTCATTTATTTTTAAATCCAAAAACACAATAAAAAATGGGCATCCACGCATGGTGCCCATCCTTTTTCTAAATCCAAAGAACTGCGTAAGCCAATCAAGTCAAGACACTAAAACATCAAACAACAGTATCAAAACTTCATCTGTGGACGGCTACGCTTTTTTAATAATTCGCGAATTATACGTGCTAAATCCTTAATTATCAAGTATTTTTTGCTGTTAACTCATGCCACTGACGTATTTGTTTACAAATAATCTCGCAATCGGTAATACGCCATGCCCAACACCTGAGCGGGTGTGCGCAAGTATTTCCCACCCACAAACGGCAAGTGGCGCAGTTTGGTGAACAAATCAAATCGCTGGGCTTGACCACGCACCGCTTCGGCTGCGAGTTTGCCCGCGATGCCTGTCAATATCAGCCCATGCCCAGAAAACCCTTGTAGGTAATACACGTTCGGCGCAATTCGCCCAAAATCAGGCGCGCGATTGACCGTGACATCGACAAATCCACCCCAGCAGTATTCAATTTGAGCCGATTCGAGTTGCGGGAAAGCGCGCAACATGGTTTTGCGCATCGCCACGGGCAGGTTCGGCGGTGTAATACCCGAATAACTCACGCGCCCGCCGAACAACATGCGGTCATCGTTGGTGACGCGAAAGTAATCCAATACAAAATTATTGTCACAGACCGCAATGCGATTTTTAATCAAACTGTTTGCCAAATCATGCGGCAGTTGCTCGGTGGCAATGATGTATGTGCCGACAGGCATGATGCGTTTGGCGATTTTGGGTGCGAGCTCCTCAATATAGACATTGCCCGCCAATATCACAAAATTCGCTTTGATTTGCCCGTGCGCGGTTTTCACCACGGCTGGATCGGTGTATTGAATCTCGGTGACGATGCTGTGCTCAAAAATCGTCACGCCCGCTTCCAAACACGCCCGCGCCAAGCCCAAAGCATATTTGAGGGGATGTAAATGCGCCGAGTTTTTATCCAAAACCCCCGCGTGGTAACGTTTGGATGCCACCCACTCAGGCATTTCCTGAGCACTGATTTTTTGTAAATACGGATAGTCGTACACCTTCGCCATGCGATCGGCCCATTCAAACAAACCCGCGCTGGACTTGGGTTTGACGCTCGCGGTCATATAACCATCCACCCAATCACAATCAATGTCGTATGCTTTGATGCGCTCGCGCATCAAATCCAAACCTTCAAGAGTGAGGTTGAATGCGGTTTTGGCCTCATCCAATGACAACTGCTTTTCAAACGGCTCTTCACCACAGGCGTAACCTGCAATCGCCTGTCCGCCATTGCGTCCAGATGCGCCCCACGCAACGCGTTTGCCTTCTATAAGAGCCACTTTAAACCCCGCATTCGCCAGTTCCAATGCGGCGGACAAACCTGCCAAACCCGCACCAATCACACAGACATCTGCTTGTACCTGGTCATGTAATGTCGGCTGTTCGGGCAGAGATTGAGCGGTGGCTGTGTAGTAAGAATTATTCGCGAGTTTTTCGTCTTGTGCGTACATAATGAGCCCATGTGAGTGAATTGTTCAATAATCCAATGACCCAAAGCGTACCCGATAATTTCACTTTTGAGTGAAATGTCGGATGGGTTCAACCCAATGTGGACTGCTGTTCTTTCGATTGAGTTAAACCACTGCAATTGCTTGGTTTGAGGTATTGCTCCTCAAATCATCCAAGGCCTGCAAGCAATAACAACTGTACGCCAAACCACAAAACGTAAATAAAGCGGTAAAGGTCAGCACCGACAGCATCGCTGTGATGGGCAACAATACCGCACCAAGCACCGAGCCAACCCACACAAAGGTCGGCAAAGCACCCAATAAGGTAATAACCACACCCAGTACAAATAAATTGAAATTGTGTTCTTGGGCAATGGTTTCAAATTCTTCATGCGTGGCATGATCAGCCAACGCATCCAGAGTAAACACTTTTTGATTGTAGCGCGCAATCACACCGCCATGAATTATCGCACCCAAGCCCGCCAACACATATGCAGGCACCGAAATAATCCAAAAGAATCCAAACCAAACTGTCCATTTGAGTGTGTGCCACACCGATTGTCGTATGCTCAATCCACCTGTTTTTGGCATGTTAGGGAAAAACCTGTTTGCCACCAATTGATTGATGTGGCTCATGCCAAACACACTGATGAGCACCATCGCCCAAACCACCGTGAGCACCACAAACAAAACAGCGGTGAGCATAAAAGCCATGAAGCCCATGACCGCAGTGATGAGCGACTCCCACCAATTGTCGCCTGTCCACTGCCCATCAACCCAATTGCGCGCATCCATCGCGACCGCTTTAATCTCATCGCCCCAAACCAGTCCAACCGTCAACACCAAAACCAACCAAAACAATACCGAAAACAAAGCAGGCTTCCAAATCAACAACCACACGCGTGGTGTCAACATCAAACTCAATGCGCGGCTTAAAGCTTGAAAAATGCGTTTCATAATGTCCTCTATTTGTTTTGAACGTATCGCCATTATCACACAAGCACGACCATCGCCAATCGTCCCAAATGATTGAATTCAACGCGCCATCGCTTCCCAAACTTTATATAAGCGTTTAATCGACACCGGCATTGGCGTGCGCAATTCCTGTGCAAATAAACCCACACGCAATTCCTCCAACAACCATCTAAATTCCATCAGTCGCGCATCCACACTGTGTTCGCCTTGAGTGCGTTGCGCATTGTATTCACGTTGCCAATTGAGCATCAAAGGCAGCATGTCACGCATCAGTTGCGTGTCGCGCTCAATGCCACTTTTGAGTTTATCACAACGCATGACCATCGCTTTGAAGTAGCGCGGGTAGTGGCTCAGTTGCGCATAGGCGGTCTGTTCGATAAAGCCTTTTTGTGTCAGTTGCGCGATTTGCTCACTGATGTCTTTGTGTTGATTGGCATGAATTTTGATGCCATTCAATTTTTTTTGCGCGTTTTGCCATTCACTCAATAGTTGCAAAACCAATCGCCCGACCTCCTGCACAATCAGTCCCAAACGGGTTTTCGCATTCGCAATCATTGCATTGAAACTCGCATCATCGATGGGCTGGTGTTTGGCATCGTCGAGTTGACACGCTCGGCGCAAACTCACTGTGAGTATGTCGGTCTTGACTTGCTCCAATGTACCGCCCGTCAAACCGACATACAACATGCCGATTTGCGTGGCATCAGGGATGTTCTTTTCCAAATGTTTGAGATTCTCCTTAAGCGCAATGCGCACCAAGCGCAGGATGCCTTTGGCATGAACCGCTCGCGCTTGCACCTCATCATCCCACACCGTCAACTCGCAATGCGTATCCATATCTTGCAAGGCAGGATAGCCAAATAAGATTTGCTTGCCTTTTTGTAAATTCATCAATTCAGGCAATTGCCCAAAATTCCACGTCACTATTTTCGAGTTTTGCACAGTGGATACACTATTTGCTTGAGTGCCCAATGGTTTGTCGTCCGATGCTTTGGCTTGCTGAATCTGTTGTTTAACCTGCTGTAAGTTGTCTTGCACCGTGTTCTGAAAACTCGCGCGCGCTTGATTGCCAAAGTGTTGACGCAGCAGATTTAAATTTCGGCTCATCTCAATCTGTCGACCATATTCATCGAGCAATTTGAAATTCATAAACGAGTGCGGTGACAGGGTTTCGAGTTTAAAGTCACTGGTTTTGAGTTGCTGCATGGTTTTCAAACGCACGTATTCAATCAGCGCATCCATCAAAGGCACTTGCCCTGTTTTACGCTCTGCATTCGCCCAATCGACAAACTCCTGTGTGAATTCGGGCAGCGGCACGCAATGACGGCGCAATTTTTGTGGCAAGGATTTGAGCAATGCCTGCACTTTTTCCTTAATCATGCCCGCAACCAACCATTCGACCTGCGTTGGTGAGACAAAATTAAGCACGGTCATCGGCACAGCCAACGTCACGCCGTCGCGGTGCGAGCCAGGTTCAAAATGATAAGTCAGCGCGCAATCGACACCACCGATATTCATGGCTTTCGGAAAAACCTCGGTGGTCACGCCTGCGGCTTCGTGGCGCATGAGTTCCTCACGCGACAGATACAGTTTTTTCGGCTCGGTTTTAATCAGTGTGTCGTGCCATTTTTGCAAAGCACGTGTGTCGCAAATATGCTTCGGAATGACTGAATCATAAAAGGCAACGATCAGTTCATCATCGACCAGCACATCTTGACGGCGCGATTTGTGCTCCAACTTTTCGATTTGATTGATGAGTTGGGTGTTGTGCGCGATGAAGGGAAAACGCCCCTCTATCTCGTGCTGCGCCACGCCATCGCGAATGAAAATCTCACGCGCCTCGGCTGGGTTGATGCGTGCATAACTCACAGGGCGCGCGCTGTACACCACCAAACCATACAGCGTTGCGCGTTCATCCGCCTGCACCTGCCCCGATTTTTTACGCCAACGCGGCTCAGAGTAGGTTTTATTCAATAAATGCGGCGCAATTTGCTCCAACCATTTGACCTCGATTTTCGCAATCGTGCGTGCGAGCAGACGCGAGGTTTCAACCAATTCACC
>OCVT010000422.1_pt1 | contig 17164 bp, 12 predicted proteins | sample 1539111 | NCBI WGS metagenome assembly OCVT01 (sample SAMEA3991482, study PRJEB22521) | metagenome | biome: anthropogenic terrestrial biome; feature: sewage plant; material: raw primary sludge | place: Sweden | collected 2012-09-26 | reverse complement strand
ACCTCTTGTTGTAGGAGGTGCAATAGGAGATGCTGCTCCATCATTCCAATCAGAGGCTGGACGCCTGTGCCTAAATTGCGGAAGCGACAAAATATATAATTGGGACGGGAAAACGTGTCCGCAATGTGGCGCAACAATGACCGATTCCCAGCAAGATGAGTTCTGGACTTGAAAGCATTTAACTCTCCACCAGAAAAAGTTTTTTTAATGTCACTAATGTCACTTTGTCACAAACGCCCTGTTTATCGGGCTTTAGCGAGTGACATTAAGTGACATTATCGGGGTAAAAGTGACATTAAAGTCGAAAACACTCCTATTTTTAGCGTTTTATTTCAAATTATTAAGTTACCTGATTTCTTACATGAAATATCCTTCAGATATTCTATTAAATAGTGATTAGGGCCTAATCACTCAATAATGTATCACAAAGTGCAGAGTGATTAGGCCCTAATCACTCAATGGTATGTCGAAGAAACTAATTTTATCATCGTTGCGCATATACGCTTTACTGCTAGTAATAAATCCGTTTCACGATACAGAGTTTTTGCTATAGTGTAGGATGTCTCTGATTTATCGTTACTAAGTTTCTATTATTAATCGTCCATCACCCCGTTCTATCGATCAAACGTTTGCGTTATGTCGTTATAAAGTTTCTGATTCTACGATCAAACGTTTCCATTATATCGTTATAAAGTTTCCATTCCATTGATCAAACGTTTTCGTTTTGTCGTTACTAATATTTTAGTTGTATCAACGATATGTTTATTGATTATAATATAGTAAATAAATTTCCATTTTATTCTTTTAGTGTTACCGAACTTTCAAAGTAGTGGTCTAGGTATATCATCTATTTTATCGTAGAAAACAGCAAATTTTAGTGGAGGACAGTGGATGATAGTGGAGGTATACCTCCACTAGATAACAGGCTACAGGATAGCAACTTACGTTTAAAGTGGAGGTTATTTATAATTTTTGAAACTTTTTTAGTTTTTCTCTTATTAAGCACTGATGCAAATATAATAAAAAATCACAACTATACAATAGTTATAGAACATATAAAATATCACTAGTGATTCTTTTTTTTATATATCTTATATATCTTATATATCTTTGGTAATGAAATAGCCAAAGACAGCGCCAAACCAAATATAAATGAAGCAACAAGTATTCTACTTGACTGCTTAAACGGCATTTTAGTAGCCACTAAGCTCATGGTCCAGATGCCAGAAAACATCACAAACAACCTTAACCAACTCATAACAGAGCTATATATATATTTCTTATTCATAACTAATTAAAGTATAAGGAACTTTTAAAACAACGCCGCATCAACAGAACCTGCTATGCCACCAGCTGCCCATCCCCAAGGGGAAAAGCCACAAAGTAAAGAATATCCACATCCCCTACAGTCCGCTCCTAAAATTTTCTGAAAGGCTGGATTATTTATTTGTTTCCGAGTCAACCAGTATCTTCCTGCAGGTCCAGCTACACTTCTTGTTGTAGTAATAGGTGAGTTGGTCTTAAGTGACATCCACTTGTCCAAATTATAAGGATTAGACCAATACTCTGCAGAATCTATTCCTATGTACATCATAAAGGTTAAAAAGTTTTGCTCACCACTATCAAGTGACATAAAAGTTTCTTCCCTCAACAAAGACTCAACATAAGACAACATACTTTCCTTACTTGAAGACTTTACAAGATTAGTAAAATATTCATTAAATAAACTATCTGCTTTAGGTGATAATTGACGAACTATTGTATCTGAAATTTGTTCAGAAGGACTCAAAGAGCGGGTTTTAAAATTTTCCAGTTTAGATTGACTATAAATATAATCTGATGCCAACCTAATTATATCTTTTCTGGTAACATTAGAACTTATTGAGCGTGTAGAAGAACCTGCTAACTGAGTATAAATTGCATCAAGTCCACTAGAGTGATACTCACTTATTTTTTTCAATTCTTCTACTTTACTTTTGGAGGTTAAACAAATGTTTTCATTTTCACACGAAGATATAAAAACACACATCAAAAAAGATAAAACAAAACAATATTTTTTCATAATTATTAAATATAATAATTTACACCTACTCTCATAAGACTTTTCGGTTTCTGCCTTTTACAAAAAAAAATAATTTATTAGATTAGTACAAAAATATAGAAAAAAAAGAGAGATTATGTTTTTTTTAAAAAAAGATAACTTTTAATCATTTTTTTTATCTTATAAAAATGATAGCGGAAAATGCATATTAGTCTAATCATTTCCTATCAATTAATGTAATAACTATAAAATACAACTGTTATGCAAAAACTTAAATATACAACATTCTGTACAAATATATGCGTATACCAAAAAGGACTTAGCTTTATAAACATATAAAACTAAGTCCTTTTTGTTTGTATCCTTATTACTTTGGAAGGTTAAAGGCAACAGACATTTCTTTCATCTGTGCTTCGCTCATTCCTTCAGGTTCAAATCCCATGCAACGTGAATTGATATATATCTTGGCACTCTTTGAAAGGACATCAATCTGATCGAAAGCATCCATTACATCAAGTCCCTTTGCAAATACACCATGCTTTTCCCACATAACTACATCATAGTTTTCAAGTTCATTCAATGTAGCCTGAGCCAAATTGTTTGAGCCTGGCAGTTCGTAAGGTACAATACCCAATCCAAGTGGACAGAAAGCCTTTGTTTCAGGAATCATGCTCCACAATAAATTCGAAAGCACATCCTTGCCCATCATCTTAGGGTTGTGACTCATTGCAATAAGTTCAATAGGATGTGTATGTACAGTGGCACGATATGGAGAACCAGTTTCTATAAGATGTGCATGAACTGTAAGGTGTGAAGGAAGTTCACTTGTAGGCATAACAGCATTGTCGGCAATGATTACATAACTTGCGCAATCGTCCAATATGCGAATGATACTTCCGTTGTCCATTGGCTCACGTGCAAGATCACGCATACGCTTGCCAGTTCCCTTGCAAAAGAAGTAGCAACCTTTCAAAGCAGGCAAAGTAACACCAATCTGCTTAACATCACTAATTGCAGGAAGACTCTTAATTTTGTCATCCACCAATTCTGTAATATTTACTGTGATATTACCACCGTTGCGCTCTGCCCATCCGTTCTGCCACAGATAACCGGCAACCTCTGCAATCTTATCAATTTCTTTCTTTAAGGCTTCACGGCCTTCCAAAACTGTTTGTTTCATATTTTTGTTGATTTGTTTTTTCTTTCGGCAAAAATAGCCTTATTTTACGGTTAACGGCTTTGAATTATGATTTTTAAGCCTCAATAATTGATATTTCAATTATCATATAATGAATATATCATCTTTCATTACCACGGAACTCACTCGGCTTTAGTCCTGTCTTCAGTCGGAACTTTGAAGAAAAATAATCAGGCGACTCGAAATTAAGCTGATAAGCAATTTCCTTTATAGTCATATCTGTAGTCGCCAATAGATCCTTGGCACGCTGCAATTTTAAATCCTGCTGATACATAGACGGAGAAAAACCAGTGAACTCCTTGAATATTTTTCTGAAATTAGAATAGCTCATTCCTAACCGCATTGCAATCTCCTGAATAGTCGTTCCATCTTCCAACGTCTCACGTATCATCTGGCGAGCACGATTTACTATATCTGTATGCACGAAATTCTGTTGCAACTGATTGCAGCTTTCAAGAGAATACATCAGTCCGATAAGATAGTTTGTTATTCCGGCAAGCACCTGTTGGGAATGTATAGCCTCCTCGTCTGCTACATGCAAAGCCATATCAAGCATGCGGATAATCTCACTTGAATAGCCCACGTGATATATAGGATGTTCTGGAGACAAGAAATCTGCATTTACACGATCGTCCATGTTGCGCCCCTTAAATCCAAGCCAATAACATTTCCAACCAGTATTATCATTAGGATGATAACTATGCCATTCATCAGGGAAAAGAAGGAAGATATCACCACTACACAATTCTACTTCTCCCAAACTCTGCGACTTGAACACCCCACCACCATCTTTCACATAAAGCATCTGATATTCATGCAATATGCGTCCTTTGGCTACATTGAAGTAGAAGCCATCGGCATGACCATGGGTAGGATAATCCTCACCAGGAAGATTCTCCTCATAACCAACAGTGTCGACATTTAATCCCCACTGCAAATCCTTGGTATCAGTAACCAGATACTTAAACTTTTTCATGTTACCAAATTGTATTGTGCAAAGTTATCAAAAAACATGGTAATGACAAAAATTATGGGTTTAAAATCAAAAAATCTAGTCTGTCACATCACCGATTTACTATCTTTGCCACCATAATAAACACTAATCTACAAACAATGGAAAATCTAAAACACTTCTTTGCCGTTGACCTTGGAGCAACAAGCGGACGCACAATCGTTGGCTTTCTGAAAGACGGAAAGGTGAAAATGGATGAGCTAACACGTTTCGACAACAATCTGATTTCTACAGGCGGACATGTGTATTGGGATATATTCGCCCTATATAATGAGATTATAAAGAGTCTTAAAATCGTAGCTGAGCGAAATATAAAGATTGAAAGTATCGGTATTGACACCTGGGGATGTGACTTCGTATGCACGGGTAAAGACGGAAACATTCTTCGCAATCCACTAGCCTATCGTGACCCTCACACAATGAACACGATGGAGGAATACTTCGGTGAGCAGATGTCTAAAAAAGACGTTTATGGAATAACTGGAATACAATTGATGAACTTCAATTCCATATTCCAGCTTTACGCAATGAAGAAAGCTAAGAATGATGCTCTTGCTGGTGCAGACAAGATTATGTTCATACCTGACGCATTGAGTTACATGCTTACAGGAAAAGCTATCTGCGAATACACTGTATGCTCTACATCACAACTGCTTAATCCAAAAGAAGGCGATATTTCAGAAGAACTGCTTGAAACACTTGGACTGAAACGTGAGCAATTCGGTAAAATGACTGCTCCAGGAACAGTAATAGGAAACCTTAGCGATGAGGTTAAAAATATTACAGGACTTGGTGATATACCTGTTGTAGCTGTAGCTGGACACGACACTGCAAGTGCTGTAGCTGCCGTACCTGCTGAAGACGAGCACTTTGCTTATCTTAGTTCGGGTACTTGGAGCCTTATGGGTATAGAAACAAAGGACGCTATCATAAATGAAGAAAGCTACAAACTAAACTTCACTAACGAAGGCGGTATTGAGGGAACAACAAGATTCCTAAAGAATATCTGCGGTATGTGGTTGTATGAAAGTTGCAGAAAAGAATGGCACGAGACTAAGGATATGGGACATGCCGAACTACTTAACGAGGCCATGAAGGTGGAAGGATTCAAAAGTCTTATTAATCCTGATGACGCAGTATTCGCTAATCCTACTTCTATGGTTGAAGCAATAAAGAAATATTGTGCCGATCACGGTGAACACGTACCTGAAGGATATGCCGAGATATGCCGTTGCATATTCGATTCACTTGCACTACGATATAGACAGGTATTGGAATGGCTGAAAGACTTTGCCGATTTCGACATCAAGGCTTTACATATCATCGGCGGAGGTTCACTTAACAAATACTTGAATCAGTTTACTGCAAATTCATGTGGTGTTACTGTACTCGCCGGTCCACAAGAAGCTACAGCTATTGGCAATATAATGATGCAGGCAAAAGCAGCAGGATTGGTAAAAGATGTTTGGGATATGAGAAAGCTTATTGCCGACTCTGTTCAGCTAAACATATTCGAACCAGAAGACAAGGCAATCTGGGATGAAGCTTACGATAAATATTTAAAAATAACAAAATAATAAAACCTAAAATTATGAATTCAGAACTAATTGAAAAGAACTATCAAATTGCCAAAGAGCGCTATGCTGCAATTGGCATAAACACAGACAAGGCTCTTGAAACATTAGAGAAGACTCCAATATCACTTCATTGCTGGCAAGCTGACGATGTAGTGGGATTTGAGCGTAACGAAGCTCTTTCTGGTGGTATCCAGACTACAGGTAACTACCCTGGACGCGCACGCAACATCGACGAACTTCGTCAAGATATAAATAAGGTTACATCACTTCTTGGTGGAACATTCCGCCTAAACCTTCACGAAACATACGGTGAATTCGGAAACAAATTCGTTGACCGTGATGAGGTTGAGGTTAAGCATTTCCAGGGATGGATTGACTGGGCTAAGGAAAACGGACTGAAACTTGATTTCAACTCAACAAGTTTCTCTCACCCAAAGAGTGGTTATCTATCTCTTTCAAATCCAGACAAGAGCATACGTGATTTCTGGATTGAGCACACAAAGCGTTGTCGTCGCATTGCAGATGCAATGGGTAAGGCACAAGATGACCCTTGTATAATGAACATCTGGGTACACGACGGTATGAAGGATATCACTGTTGAGCGCAACCGCTATCGTGAGATTCTGAAAAACAGTCTTGACGAGATTCTTGCCGAGAAGTTGCCAGACATGAAACCATGTCTTGAAGCAAAACTATTCGGTATCGGAATGGAAAGCTACACTGTAGGTTCTCACGACTTCTATGCAAGTTATTGCGCAAAGAACAACGTGATGTACACACTTGACACCGGTCACTACGAGCAGACAGAGAACGTTAGCGACATGGCTGCTTCACTATTGCTGTTTGTACCAGAATTGATGCTTCACGTAAGCCGTCCTATCAGATGGGATAGCGATCACGTAACAATAATGAACGATCAGACTTTGGACTTGTTTAAGGAGATTACACGTGCCAACGCACTTAACAGAGTTCACATCGGACTTGATTACTTTGATGCAAGTATTAACCGTATCGGCGCATACATAGTAGGAACAAGAGCTACACAGAAGAGTGTTCTTTCTGCACTTCTTGAACCTTTGGCTAAACTGCGTGAGTACGAGGATAAGGGACAGTGGTTTGAGCGCCTTGCTCTTCTTGAGGAAGCTAAGTCTCTTCCATTCGGTGCCGTATATGATTACTTCAACATGAAGCATAACATACCTGTAGGCGAAGAGTTTATAGCAGATGTTCAGCAATATGAAAAGGATGTTCTTTCAAAGAGAGCGTAAACAATGAATATTGCATTAGGACTTATTATCATTGCGATAGGAGCGTTTTGCCAGTCAAGCTGCTACGTTCCTATCAATAAGATAAAGAACTGGAGTTGGGAAAGCTACTGGATTGTCCAGGGAGTATTTGCCTGGCTCCTGCTCCCTCTCTTGGGAGCAATGCTTGCAATACCTGCCGGACACTCTATGATAGAATTGTTCAGTCAGGATATGCATGCCACAATTATGACAATGCTCTATGGCGTGTTATGGGGTATCGGCGGACTTACTTTCGGTTTGTCTATGAGATATCTTGGAGTTGCTCTCGGTCAGTCTATAGCACTAGGAACATGTGCCGGACTTGGAACGATATTAGCTCCGCTTTTTACAGGACATGCTAGCGACCTTACAACATCCGTAATAGTTGGTGTCGTAGTAACTCTAGTCGGTATTGCAATAATAGGAATAGCTGGTTCTATGAAATCGGCTTCACTGTCAGATGAGGAAAAGCGTGAAGCAGTAAAGGAATTCAACTTCACAAAAGGAATCACTGTCGCTTTATTGGCTGGTTTCATGTCGGCATGTTTTAACATCGGACTTGCACAAGGTGCCGACCTTCATTTCGAAGGCGTAAACCCAATGTTCATATCATTGCCTGTTACATTCTTGGTTACGCTAGGCGGATTTATCACAAATGCGATATATTGCTTCTATCAAAACCAGAAGAACCATACATGGAACGACTATGGTAAATCAGACGTATGGGTGAACAATGTATTGTTTTGTCTGCTTGCAGGCGGATTATGGTACAGTCAGTTCTTCGGTCTGTCACTGGGAAAAGGATTCCTCTCAGAAAGTCCAGCTCTGCTCACATTCGCATTCTGCATTCTGATGGCTCTTAACGTTGTATTCTCTAATGTATGGGGAATCATCCTAAAAGAGTGGAAAGGATGTTCAAGCAAAACTATCGTTGTATTGATAACAGGAATATTGATACTTGTTATATCATGTTTCCTTCCACAGATCATAGATATGATAAACAAATAATAACTAATTGCATCCAAACCGCATCATCGTACAATTATGTCCTTGATGCGGTTTTTTGGATATATACTTATAATGTGTGCCTTACCTTGTTTCATTTCAGCCTCCACAATTGTGCCACGACTGCAATGAAGTTTGAATCTCACATTCCATGACTTAGGCCAGGCTGGGAAGATAATAATCTTATCACCTGCCTCTTGAAGCAACATCTCCTGAATACCTATCATTCCTGAACCACCCCAATTATGATCGGGTGTCCAATCATGTCCCGGTCCCCAGAAAGCAGGGAATCGATGTGGACCACTTTTCAATTTCAAAGTATTCCACTTAACAGCTTCATCAGTAAGTCCTAGACATGCTGCCCATATATTTGTCTGTTCCCAACCAGCATAACCATTAAACTTTTTCACATAAGGATCGTATTTCCATGTGTCTACAGCTACTGCAAGACTATCACGCCCTACGCCGAACATTCGCCAAGGAAAGACAGGATAAAGCATTGTCGGTTCTGTATTGTTTACACGTGCCCATACAACGGCAGGTGAAATCACTTTATGACCATCAACATATCTATATGAAATGTCGGGCCATATTGAATACATTGTCTTATAACGTGCTAAAGTTGTACTATCTGCGCCAACACCAAAGAGATATTTTATAAGATTACTAGTCACCGTTTTTAGTCCGCATACTGTTGAAGTTGGATTATAAGCCATTTTAAATGTCTCTGCTCCAGAACCAGGATATATCACTAAGTGACCATTATCGTCGAGTTGCTTGCGCCCGTTAAGTGAAGCCACATAACGATAATGCTGTTCAAAGAAATCAAGCGAAGACTCTATCCAAGGTACATATTCTGAAATGTCTAACCCACCATAACTGTTTGCATCTAATGCCATTTGGCAAAACTCCAGCACGGTGTCCCATGTATATTCCAACCAAGCATTATATTCCAGTCCTGAATCAAAACCTTCAGGGCGCTTTGTTCCATATTCATCATATTCAGGGAGTCCGAAATTCTCTAGCTGTTCGGTAAACGCCGCACCACCATGATGCCAATAAACACGACTGCGCAATTCGGCATTATGCAGAATACGCACATAGAAATCAAGTTGGCTTTTCATTGCGTCATAATCTCCGCTTTTAAGCATAGGCCAATAAAGCAGTCGCTGATTCTGTGCTGTATGAGTACCACCACCCCATCTTCGATAATCAGGAGTGAAAGCAAAATCAGATTTAACATAAGAAGGATCAAAGCAGAAAAGTCCACCATTGAATTTCGTTGGCCATTCACCAAGAGCATTACAACCCATCATATATCTGAAAAGAGTGTAATTTCGAGTAATCTCTTCGGCTTCTCCCTCTCCTTCAATATAACTGCGTTGCCACCATTTATGCCACCATGTTACAGAAGACTTACTGTCACGGTTCACATTTATAGCTTTTATAATGCCATCAAGTTTATGATTCCATTCGGCAACTGTTCCCTGATTATCAGTTAAAGCTATACACAGTTCATGATGTTTTGAAGCTGAACGTGAACTTAGATTATAGCTTCTATAATCAGTATTGTCATATACTCCATCACAAGTTCCGGAATATTTAATGTTGTTACCGAATATCTTTCCGCCAAATATTAAGTCTTTTAGCGGATTATACATCTCAGACTTATATGGCAAAAGATGTTGTTGTGCGACAGTTGCATCAAAAACCGTAGTATCTGGATTCTGATGAAAAAAAGTAATTCCGCAACCAGATGGAGTTATCACATCATGAGACGTAACAACTCCACTAGGTACACCAAATTTATATGATGTCTGAAAACTTTCCTTTTTACCTATTTCCCGATTACGATAGCGCCAATTATGGTACTCATATTCAACTGCTACCGCCTTTTTGCTGTCAATACTAACATGAACGACTGGCTTGAATACATCAGCCCAAAGTTTGACAGAAATGTTACCGTCTGAAATCACAGCATATCCGTCATTGACAACTAATCGCTGTGAGAAATTGTGTGTTGTGTTAAGATTTGGAGTCAGTCTTATACGAAAGCGTCCTTGTTTCAAGAGTGTGTTATTCTCATCAAAAGATCCACTTCGGCTCAAATAAAAATAAATATCACCATTTTCTACCCATACATTCATTCCTAAGCTTCCTCCGCCAACAGGCATTGATTCTGACGAATTACGACTTTGGCTATGCCATACTATATCAGAAGGAAGTCCCCATACGAAAAGCGGAATAAATAATAATATCAAAAACAGTTTTCTCATTGTATGTTTTTTATATAGCAGCAGTCCTTAGCTTTATCATTCCCCTATGAACAAGATTGCGCACTGAATGATAGTTCATACTCATTATATCACATATTTCATCATATTTGCGTTCATCAAGATAGTAAAGTTGAAAAGCCTCACGCTGTCTTGGAGTCAATGCATTCAAAAGATACACTATCTTTGCATGTCCCAATCGTTCGTTCTCTGCATCTAAATAAGCCTTTTCTACATCATCAGACATACGCATGTTCTTTGCTCTGTCCAATTCAATCACATTATTATATGAAGCCTTACGAAACTCATCAAGCAGACGGTTTCGCAAAGATATTATTAAATAGGAACTTACTGAAGTAATCTTCAGTGAATCCCTGCGATCGAGCATCTTTACAAACACATCCTGGATGCAGTCCTTTATAAGTTCCACATCAGACGTGATGCAACGACCATAATTCAACATTGTCTGAAAATACATACTATATAATTCAGAGAAGGCTGCATCATCACCAAACTGGTAAGCTCGCAGTAAAACAAGCGAACTATTTTCGTTGTTAATAGTAGAAGAAGTCATTTAGGTATTTTTTAGGTTTTATTTCAATTGCAAATGTACCTAAATTACCTATTAAGGTTTTGTAAAATCAGATATAAAAATGGGAAAAATTGGTATTTCCCCCATTTTTATTACCATTATAAGTGTTTTATCATCTTTTTCTTAACCAATAAATGCCTTTTGAAGAGATAAGATAATTACTATTTATTGTCACTCCAGTCTTCATCTTTTTTATCTCTCCACTCTTAGAATCTATCTGATAAATATCATAAACTCCATTGGAAAGTGAAATACTGATCGTATTCTTATCCGTTCCGATATATGCCACGGCATCCTTCTTTTCATCATTAATCAAATAAACATTATCTTTGTGAAAAGTAGGTTTCATTGCTGCAACACTATGCAAGAACTGCTTATCAGTAATAGGAAGGTCTGGGCAAGAACCACCAGCCATCAATACAGCCCATGACATTTCAGTATAGTTATTGGCATAATACATAACAGCCTTATCACTCCATGCATTACGACATTCAGAAACGCCACGATACACATCGGCAAAACTAACACTTCCAGTCCTTCCATTACGCAAAGCTTGACGAGGAGCAAGATTCAAACCTCCTTTAGGTGCATACAATCCACGGCTGTTATAAAACCATTGTTCTATATTTATTATATCAACAGTCTTTGCCAACTCCTTATCCTGCATTACAGAATCCTGAACATCTTTATTTACAGCGAGCGATACAAAAACCTTCTTGTTATTCTGATGTTCCCATTCTGATATTGTCTGCAACCAGAACCTCACAAATTTGAAAGGTCCGGTAAACTCCTCACCTATTGAATGAATAACATTCGGTTTATCGGCAAAGGCATCAAGAACTCCATATATATATTTACGATGTAGTTCACGAAGATAGCTGTTATTGACATCATAAAAATAATCTGCCATAAAGATTCTCTTATCAGCAGTGAAAGGTACTGGTTCTGGGAATCCTGTATTATTGATATTGTTTGCTGTACGCCAAGGACAATCAACCCAATGCGCACCGGCTTCCAATATGTTATGCTGAAAATAATACTGATTCATCAAGAGCATTCCATTATCAGCTTCACTGTCAGCAAACTTTCCTAAACGATAGAAATACCATTTATTCGGTCTTGAAAGATCATACTTGCTCAATCCGTCCCAAGCTGTATCCTTACCACTGCGTGCAAAAGGCTGTTCATAGAAAGGTCCCCAAACATCACCGTCACGTCTGCGCACACGTTCGTGATCATCACGTCTGCGATCATACCACAGTCCGTAATTCTGACTATAGACTACGTTGTTGTCACGTTTCATATTTAGGATAACACTATCCATTCGATCAGTAGTACCATACATTTCCATTCCAGGTACAAATCGTGTAACGGCATAAGGAAGTTTGGAAAATACTGAATATTTTACTCTTCCGCTCCACCATGGACTGTTATGTCTACCACCAACAAGGAGACTTCCATCAACAAGAATTTTTCCATTCACTATGGCATATTCATGTTTAGCAACAGCAATCTTATTTGCTATTTTTATGGCATCAACATTTTTAGTTCCTGTCGGAGATACATTGGCAACAAATTTAGCACTGTCTATCCAAGAGTGCATTGTGATACGTGGCAATTTTGCATTAGCCATCATAATCTGAGCTTGCTCTACAGTAGGACTACTTGATGCTTCAGTGTTTCGCTCCAGTGTTCTGGTTATTCCGCTTACATCCCTATCCAAACGCTTTTTCAACTGTTCTGCGAAAAGACTCCAAGGCTTCACATGATTATTTGATTCATCAAAGAAACCTGTTCCGCAAAATTGCGCCCAACAACCATATACATAATTATTTGATCCGTCAGGAAGACTGTCGGCAAAGATACCGCTTGCAGTACTCTGATATACTGTTGAGTTTGTTGAATTCCAACCTGTACCGTATTTCTCTATACCAAGATTGCACAGTTTTATATCATTGCCATCTATATTTACATCATCGAAAAGCAGACCTGAAGCAAAGCTACCAACAGAACCACTGAATCCCAATGACTCATAACTGTCACACTGAACAAAAGCATTTGGACCAGCAGCTATATACCCTGCAGCAAAGTCGTTGATACCATGTTCGCTATATAGTCTTTGAAAAAGACATTTTTCGCCAAACGTTAGGAATGTGCGACGTCGGTAACCACCAATCTCTGAAACTGGAGACAACGATTTGCAATCCTCAACAGTAATCTGGCTACCACTGCGCTGTATAACGACAGCCGAACCTGCCAAATGTTTGAAATCAACCATTCTAACCCAACAATTGATTGCATTAGCAAGATAAACACCATTCCAAGCATGATCTTCATCCTTAGGATATGCCTTGTCATAATCAGACTCAACAGTGATATTCTCTATTCCAGAATTCTCTATTCTACCACTCCAATTATAACGAAGCATCATGCAGTCTTTGTCGTAAGATATAGGCAATGGAGCATCAAAAGATGGTTTTTCGTTTACAACACCAGTAATTTTTCTAGTGAATTCCAAATCCATTTCACCAGGATGCCATCCCCAATAGCCTAAATCTGAACCGCCGCCAAAGTTACAACATTTCATAAGGTCTATCCATTTCTGAGTAGACTTCCTTAGAATAATTACATCATCTCCTTTTCTGGCGTTACCATAAATCGTATCTGTGATTATACGATTGCTTTTTCCTTCAATATATACAACAGCATCACGGTCTACACCTTTCTTCAACAATACTGTTTCACCCTTTTGTGTTCCACGAATCACAACTCCTGAAGCTTGGATACGCAATGGTTCAGACAATTCATAGCATCCCCTACCCAAGAGCACGGCACCACGTAAACCTGTTTTTCTATCAGGCTTCAACGAAGCCACATAATCAATGGCTTTCTGTATACGTGAACTTTGATCACCATTATGCCATCCCACATACACTTTTACATCTACATTGGGAATTGGTTGTTCCGACATGCGGTAACCAACATAACTGTAATCTAAAAGGAAGGGTTGCGCATAACAACACGCAACCCCAATCATAAACACCAATATGGCAATTATCTTTTTCATCAAAAACGTAATTATTTCTGTTTCTTAGCTGCCTCAATACGCTTATACCAACCGTCTCGCTCACTTTTTAGGTCATACCCACGAGTTGCAAGCCAATTGTTGATGCGTCCTTTATATTTACCAAACCAAGCGTGCTTGCTTTTTGAATCACTTGCGTCTATGGCAAATTCACGAGCTTCCTTCAACCAATTAAGAATCTGAAGTTTTTCATTTTCTTTCAGTCCTGGTATCATTTCAAGATGTGCCTTATAAGTTTTTGGAACGACACCGTATGTCATACCGTCCTTTATGGCTTCTACCTGAGCATCGTTGACATAGTTTGCCAAGTCTGCAGCAAACTCGAAATGATGCTTATACAATTCAGCATCAATCGCATTGCGATCTTTGTTTTTTTCGTATATGTCGTTCAATTTAAAATAACGGTTGCAAATGATGTTTAGTACATTATTGCGTACGTTATCATCATTTATCTTGAGACCGTCAACGATTTTCATTGAACGTTCGGTTATAGCCTTCACATAGTCGGAATTACGTCCTGCGCTGTCAAGTTTTACCTGACCTACAGCACAAAGGCATCCGCACATAAGAGCAAATACACCGAGTAAGATTCTTTTTCCGATAATCATGATATACCTATGTTTACATCAATTTACCCTTTTCAGCAAGAGTATCATGATTATTTTTCAAATTGGTCCAATCAGTCTTTTCCTTGGTACTGATTCCGTTAATATACTTTTCGATATTTGTATATCCGTCACCAGTGCAATCCTTTACTGCGTCAGAAGGATCATTAGGATTTAGTCCGTTTGCGATTTCCCATTCATCAGGCATACCGTCCTTGTCACTGTCTTTATACGGTTTACCCTTATATTGTGGATAACCTCCCATCTGACGTGGATCTGTTATGATACCTTCTTTGTATGAATCTTTTGAAAGGCGACGATACTTGAATGAACCATCAGGTGCCTGTGACTTAGGACTAAGTCCCCAAAGATCACCATAAGGATTTACCTTAGGTAGTTTCTTTTCATAATATACATTTCCTGTGCGAACTTCATCTACGACTCTTTGGTCAACGATATCACGCTTAGGAATTGTAGCACCTACATTATTTAATACGTAGTCAAATGTCTGACTGTTTGGAAGAATTGTCATATGAGGCATTACAAAAGGCTCTTTTGAATGCATAATTGCCAATTCGTCTTCTGCAAGATCGCCATCCTTATCGGCAGTCTGTATTCCACCTGCCCAGTTATTCTTTGTTATTGCATCATATCCTTCTACAATATTACCATCGGCATATACTCTACCAAACTGCTTAAAAGGAAATAGTTTACCACTACGGCTTTCAGACTTTACGATACGCCAACCTACATTACTATCTTTTGGAGTCAATGGTCCTGGCTTGTAATAGTTGTTTACGAAGTTGGACATTGTTGAATATTCACCTCCATCTGCAGTACGATGTACCCAGTTATAAACCACATTGTTCACAAAGTTGAAAACACCGCCCCATCCTATCGACGGATTTCGTCCTGTATTGTCAGCCCATAGGTTTCTCATGAACGAAGCATTCTCTCCACCTATCGTACTTCCAAATGCATGATTATATGTATCAAGAGACTTAGCCGAAATAGTATTTTGTATTGTTACGTTTACAGTCGGTTCCTTGCGGCTACCAATAGCATCACCAAGGTCAAACATGTGACGATAGAAAGATATATTCTCGTCAAGTCCCCATTCACAAGAGCAATGGTCTATCATGATGTTTCCAACAGGATTTCCACCAAAAGAATCCTCACGATACCATACATGTGTATTTCCACGACGGAAACGCATGTGACGAACGATTATGTCATGGGTATTAACCTGAAAGCTTTCACCTGCTATACATACTCCGTCACCAGGAGCTGTCTGTCCTGCAATTGTAATATATGGAGCACGTACAATTATGGGAGTCTTTAATTTTATAATACCGCTTACATTGAATACGATAATGCGTGCACCACCTTGTTCACAAGCCCATCTGAAAGAACCTATTCCGTCATCATTAAGATTACTTACGGTAATAACCTTACCGCCACGACCACCAAATGTGTACATACCACCACCTTCAGCACCAGGGAATGAAGGAATCTTTGACTGTCGCAAGTCGTAAGGACGGAAAGCCCAAGGCACGTAAGAACGTCCTTCCATAGCTTCTTTCTTTACAATAGGAAAAGCTACAGCCCATGCTGAATCAGAATGTTCTGTCCAAACTTTCTGTAGAGAATCAATCTTAGCCTTTGCAGCATCTGTTATACTAGGATATTGTGCTTCGGCTGCAACCGGAGCTAATATGATTGCACATGCTGCAAGTAATAGTTTCTGTTTCATTTTATATTATCATTTTTTGTTTGTTCTGATATTAAGACGAACAAAAGCCAGAAATGTAATATCAACTAAAACAAAAAATAAATATTTATTTTTAAATGCCGATTTGTATCGGTTAGTAAGCTGCATCACAAAGTGTTAGCAATACGCCTCACTTTGCTTGTATAATTGCGGTCTTCGGCATAACCAATACGACTTAAGAATGCATAATAATCACCATCAGTGTATTTATACTGTACATCATCACGATAACTCTTCACGCTTTCTTCCCACTTGTTAAAAGAATAATAGCTACCATCTGAAGGGTGGCGAAGTCCGAAGAGATTGTGATTTACACGACATAGGTCACTTGAAAAATTACCAGTTTCGAGTAATGCCTGCGCCAATACAATCTTAGGAAATTTCACATCATATTTCTGCAACATCACCAACACGTTTTCTACTGTCAGCGCAGACTCATTCATCATATAATCGCTGTCGCTTTTCATTTCAGGTTCCTCTAAACTATCACATGTCTTATCAACACGTGGGACAACAGGAAGTGTATCAGGCTCATATTGCTGGGCTTGAACTTCCACTGATAACAAAAGTGAGAATATAATTATGAGTAAATTCCTATTTATTGACATACTAATAAAAAAAACGCAATATTTTGCGGTTTATTGTATAATCCATAAAAAAAGGTTTTTGGTTACTATTGTTGATATTATAAAGGTTTATAGTAAAACAGACACATAACC
>OCVT010000418.1_pt1 | contig 17249 bp, 19 predicted proteins | sample 1539111 | NCBI WGS metagenome assembly OCVT01 (sample SAMEA3991482, study PRJEB22521) | metagenome | biome: anthropogenic terrestrial biome; feature: sewage plant; material: raw primary sludge | place: Sweden | collected 2012-09-26 | reverse complement strand
ACCATAGTATCGAAGATTACTTAACTTTTCAGCCTGAATTTTTTTTAATTAAGCCTCATAAATACCCTTTTTAATTTTTCTTATTATAGAAAGTTTTTATAAAGGGTATGTTTAGAATATAAACTATTTCCCTTTTAATAAAATAACTATGTATTTACTTGACCATAATAACAAACCAATTATTAGTAAACTTGCTGTTAAATTTAGCAAAGCCATATAATTTAATCCCCAATTCAAAGAAAATGATGTGAATATTCTTAGTATTGTAATAATTTGAACACTAATAAATATAAAAATAGCAAAATTATTCGCATGAATTATTGAACCTGAATGCCCTAAAATAACCCTTGTTCCAAAACCTACAAGTAAAGTAATAAAATATCCCAAAGCCAAAGTGTGAATAACCGCTTTTTCAAAAACAATACTTGGGTCATAAAATGCCATTAAACTTTCCAAAATAGAGATAAAAAATGCAACGGGAATCCAATAAAGCCCAAGAAATAAAACCCTCACAATAGCTGGAACTTTGAAAAATGGAAGTTTCCATCTTATCAACTCTTTTGTGATAATAATAAACAATGGAACATCTGCTATTAGATTTAATTTAGCATTATCAAAAGATAATAACACTACTTTTAAAGCCAAAAATACAAACACTAAAGTCAAAAGATTTTCACTCTTATTTATTTTATAATCTGGTGCTTTTGATGTTGTAAAAAAGGGAATCATTCTTTGTGAAATTGTAAAAATTATCATAAAAATAAATAGATAAAATCCAGTATTTATAGCAAATTTTGAAACTTCATAAGAGTAAGAAAAATCTAAATTTGAAATAATAAATAAACCATGACTTATAAGTCCTGCAAAAAAAGCTATTAAAACCCATTTTGTATCTTCTTTCACTTTTACAAGACTTTTTTTATGAATTGAAAAAAGTAATTTAAAACTCATAATTTGTGCTATTAACATCAAAATTTGAAATATAAAAGTGATTTTTGAATAAAAAATAAGTGTTAAAAAGATGCCCAAAGATGCAAAAAAATATAACAAAAACAAGTTCATGTAAACTTTTGTTTCAATATCTGCTTGAACTAAAAATCGTGGGAAAACCACAAATAAAAATCCCAAGAAAAACTGAATAAAAATAACAAAAATCATAGAATAAGCATGATAAGTTAAAACACTACTATCTAAAATAAGAATATTTGAATAACTTGCTACAAATAAAGACATAAAAAGAATAAAAAATAAGATACCACTTGTAAAAAATGGCTGGTGAGGTTGAGAAGAAAACTTCTTATACCATGAAAAAAACATAATTTCTCCTAAAATAAAGCCACTTTTTTAGGTGGCTTTTTAATTTTGAGAAATTATATCAATAACAAAAATTCAAATCCTTGATTATAAACAAGAGAATTAATATACTAAACCTTTTAAATCATCATAAGCTTCACAAGCTTCTTTAAGATTCATTCCACAAGCTTTTGTGAATAATTCAAGAGCTTTGATATTATCTTTCATAAAATATTCTCCATCTACATACATAATTCCTAGATTATAACAAGATTTTGGATAACCTAAATCGCAAGATTTTTCATAAAGTTGGGCAGATCTTAATGGATTTTTTTCTACGCCATCTTCATTTTTATATTTTAATGCCAAATTATAACAAGCTTTAGCATGGTTTAAATTACAAGCTTTTGTTAGATATTCAACTGCTTTAAATAAATCTTTTTCAACTCCATCTGCAACTTCATACATATTTGCCATATTATAACAAGAAGCACCAAGTCCTGCTTTACAAGTTTTTTCATATAAATCTATAGCTTTTAATGGATCTAATCGAACTCCATAACCATTTTGATACATATATCCTAGATTATAACAAGCTTTTGTATGTCCATCATCACAAGCTTTTGAAAAAGCTTCTGCTGCTTTAAAATACTCTTGTTCTACTTCTGTTCCATTATAATATAAAAGTCCAAGATTATAACATCCCGATGAAGCGCCTTCATTGCAGGCTTTTTTAAATATTTCTATAGCTTGTTCATTATTTCCTTTTTTGTACTCTACAAAACCATCATTTACCCCAGCAGCAAATAAAGTCTGTGATGCAAATAAACAAAACAATGTGATTTTTAATAAATTTTTTAACATGATTTTTCTCCTACTAATAAATTTAGCTTGAGATATTATACTACTTATTTAGATAAAGAAGAGAATAAATAAAAAAGCCACTAAGTAGTGACTTTTTTTATTTGAAGATTAGTGACAAGATCCACAACAAGAAGTAGAAACAGACTCATTAACAGCTGCTAATGCTGCTTCATAATTTGGCTCTTCTGTGATTTCTGGACAAATTTCTTTGTATGTAATAACACCAGAAGCATTGATAACAAATACTGCTCTACAAGCAACACCAGATAATGCTCCACTTGCAATTAAAACACCATAAGATTTAGCAAATGCTTTTGCTCTGAAATCTGAACCAACAGTTAAGTTTTCGATTCCTTCAGTTGTACAAAATCTTTTCATTGCAAATGGTAAATCCATAGAAACTACGATTACTTCTGCATTTTCAACTTTTGCAGCTGCTTCGTTGAATTTTCTAGTTTCTGCTGCACAAACTGCTGTATCTAATGATGGAACTACAACTACGATTTGAGCTTTACCTTTTTGACCACCTACTTGAACATCTGATAAATCTTGTGCTACAACTGTAACAACTGGTGCAATATCACCTACTTTTACTTCTGTACCACTTAAAGTTACTTCGTTACCTTTTAATTTTGTTGTTGCCATTTATTTTCCTTTTTAAATTTTATTAATTATGTTTGGTATTATAATTAAATAGGATAAATTTACTCTTAATTGTTTGCAATCAATATATATCTTTATCAAATGTTACTATTTAACTCTAATACAACTTTCTTCTAACGTTATTTTATTTTCAGCGATAAGTTTAGTCAATGATGCCTTAAAAGCTTTTTTACTAATTCCAAACACTTTATTTATATCCTCGGCTTCACTTTTATATGTAAAATCCAATTTTCCACCATTTTGAGTCAATACATCAAAAACCTTATCTCCTGATGCTTTTTCACCTATTTTTTGTAAAGAAATATCTATTTTATTATCATCTCTAATGTTTTTTACATAAGCTCTTTTTGTATCACCAATTTTTAGGTTTTCAAAAATTTCTGTGTGATAAATCATTCCCTCATAAGAATTATTTACTATTACTTTATACCCAAGTGGTGTTTTTGAATAAAGTATGATTTTTACCTCAGCATTTTTTTCTAAATCTTTTACTTCTTTTAATAAATCAAATTTCTCAGAAGCAATCAATCTATCAGTTTTTTCATCAAGTTGAAGTTGTAAAACCTTTTTCATTCCAATAGAATAAGTTCCCTTTTGTTTATTTTTAGGAACTAAAATGTGTTTTGGTAATCCAATATCCACAAAAGCACCAAATTTCATAGAATCAACTATTTCTAAAGAAGCAAATTCATATAAATATACATAAGGCTTAAGTGTAGTTGCCACAAGTCTATCTTCACTATCAGTATATATAAATACATCAAGGAAACTTCCTATTTCCATAGATTTTGTAACATAAGCGTTTGGTAGTAAAACTTCTGTTTGGTCATCACTAATTAGATAGATTCCTGGTTCACTTACTCTATTAACTGCAAGTGTGTTTAATTCTCCCACATAAATGTGTTCGTTTATTTGTTTTTCATTCATTTTGGTTTTTCCGTTTTTGTTTTGATTATAGCCAAATTTACTGGGACAGGCAACTTTTAACTACAACTCTCTTCTCTTTTGGGTTTTCCAATTGAATTTATTGTTGATTCTAAATTATATTTTTTTGAAACCATATATACCCAATTCTCATCACCTAAAGGTGACTGCCTATTTATACTATTTCTAATACTTTCTAAAAAATGGTGACTCTCCCCTTTATTTCTTTATTTTCGCTTTTTTTTGTCCACTTTTTTCCTTCATATTTCTTCACAAGCTTAATAATGTAACAGCAGTTGATACAATTGAAGCAAATTCTGCACCTTTTGTTATAACTGTACCTAAGGACTTTTTAAATGAAATTGCATCATTTTTATTATTGTTTAATTCTTCAATTATCAATTGTTTATCTTGTATATTAGAATTATTAATAGCAGTTATTAATTCATGAAATTTTTATCAAATTCAGAATTTATAATATTCTTATCTCCAGTAATAATATTTCCATGATTATTTCCTCCTACACTTACATTATGATAATAACTTATTTCTGTTTTTTCTATCTTGTGATACTCTTTTTTATCATTATTTTCAATAAAATTACGACCTTTAAATGTTAATCCAGTAAATATATAACTACCATCTAATAACCGATAACCTTTTTCAAATAAACCATCTTTTTCAATTTCATCAATAATGGCTTTAAATTCTTGATTATCCATTCTAAAAGTTTTTGGATAAATATTTTTATCTTTTGAATTAGCTATTTCTTTTACTAACATATTGTATTTATAATTTGAGTTCATTTTTTACCTTTACTAATTTTCATTTATAATACTAAAAAAAAATGATTTATTCAGAAAATATGTCATATTGAAATATTTTCTAAAAAAAAGGGGACAGGCACCATTTAATACCTATCCCCTTTTTATCTATTTCCCCCAAATAACTACAATTTCATCTCTTAAATCTAATAACCTTCACCACTCCCAAAACCAAAACAGCAACCATAATAATACTAGCACCTGAACTAATATCATAAGAGTAAGAAACAACTAATCCTAAAATTGTAAATATCGTAGCTAAAATAGAGCTAAGTATCATCATACTTGAAAGCTTTGAAGCAAAAGTTTCTGCAAGATATGTAGGTATTGTTAAAAGTGCTATTACCAAAATCAATCCCACAGCTTTTATTGCAGCAACTACACAAAGAGCTGCTAAAATCAAAATCAAAGTATAAAAAAACTTTACATTTATTCCCCGCAAAGTTGCAAATTCACTATCATAAGAAACTGCTAAAATCTCTTTGTAAAAATAAACAACTATTCCTATGATAAAAATATCTAAAACTGTCATATATTGTATATCTTCAGCAGAAACAGCAATGATTGAACCAAAAAGATATGACATCAAATCCACATTATATCCAGGAGTTAAATCCACAAATATAATACCTATTGCCATTCCACTTGCCCACATCATTCCAATAATCGCATCGATTCTTGTTCTATTTTTTAATGTAATAATTGCTATTAATATAGCAGTAATTACAGCAAAAACTGTTGCTCCAAATAAAACTGGAATTCCTAAATAAATAGCAAGTCCAATTCCTCCATAAGAGCTATGAGCGATTCCACCTGTTAGGAATGTAATCTTATTAACTACTACTAAACTTCCTATAATTCCTGCAGCTATTGAGATTAAAATTCCTGATATTAAGGCATTTTGAATAAAATCATATTGTAATATTTCTAACATCATAAACCTTAATGTGTATGTTCACAACAAACATGAGATTTACCTAAAGCTGATAAAAGTTCAACTTCGCATAAATGTTCATTTTGTGTATTTATATTTTTTTCTATATTTTCTAAAGAGTGATAAACCAAGTTTTTATTTATATGGGCAACATTTTTTGCATAGTTTAATAAAACTGAAATATCATGACTAACAACAACTATACAAATAGATTTATTTAGCTCTTTTAATAACTCATAAATCTCCCTTTGACCTTTTACATCAATACTTGCTGTTGGCTCATCAAGCAACATAACTTTTGGATTTGAACACAAAGCTCGTGCAATAAAAACCCTTTGTCTTTGACCACCACTTAAATCACCAATTTTTGAATTGGCAAAATCAACCATACTAACTTTTGATAAAGAAGCCATTGCACTTGCAATATCCTCTTTTGAATATCCAAAAATTCGTTTTTTTGAGCTTATAATTCCCATTAAAACTATTTCCAATGCAGTTATTGGAAAGTCTATATTTAAATTTGTATTTTGTGGAACATATCCCACTTGAGTATTTTCTATCTTTTTTTCTATTTCTCCATCTTGAGCAGTTAACAATCCTAAAATCAATTTAAGTAGAGTTGATTTTCCTCCACCATTTGGACCAATTATCGCTAAAAAATCATCATCTTTTATAATTAAATTTATATTTTCTAAAACATCTGTTTTATGATATTTATAAGATAAATTACTTATATTTATTAATTCCACTAAAAACCTTTATTTGCAACTTTGTTGCAATGTTATCAGATATTTGATTAAGATATTATCAAATATCATTCTTAAGATAAGAATATAATAATCCTAAATATTCATGTATTGCCATTTCACAATTTCTTAAATTCTTAGCAGAAAAATATGCTGAATAGGAATCATCTTCATAGGCTAAATGATTTGTAGGACTTGCAATCACATTTAAACCCTCTTTTTTAAACAACAAAAAAGACCTTTTCATGTGTGAAGCAGAAGTTACTAAAATAAGTTCATTATCTCCAACTATTTTTTTTGCTTCAATTGCTTCTTCTTTTGTATCTTTTGGAGTATCAAGTCTAATAATATCTTCTTGTTTTACACCCAAAGAAATAGCCAATTTTTCTTGCATAAAAGCATGGGAATTTTCATCAGTTACACTATATCCTGAAACTATTAATTTTGCATTTTCAAGATTTTTATAGTGTCTAATTCCCTCAACCAATCTATTTATTCCTACCATTTTTACCTGAGAAGTTATACTTAAACTTTCATCGCTTTTATGTCCACTTCCTAAAACTAAAATATAATTTACCTTTGGAATTTCAATTAAAGCCTTATGTGAATTTTCCAAAGGAGATAAAATAGCATTTGAAATTGGCTGAAAAGATAAAAGAACAAACCAAGATAAACCTAAAAATAGAAATATTTTTGCTTTTTTATGGGAATTAAATATCAAATAAATAAAAGCCATAAAAAGTAAAAAAAGACCAATTGGTATTGGCAACAAAAATGCTGAAATTATTTTTTTTAAAGTAAACATCTAAATTCCTATAAGCGCTGTTGTATATCCAACAACCCTACTTTTATCTTTTGTAACATCTGCACTTGTACAATAATTTAATACTTTTGTATCAAAATCATTTTTTATAGCCCAATCAATTATTGCTTTTATTCCCTCTTTCCCACAAGCTTCACAATAATCAAACATTTTTAAATCTTTTTTATCTATAGCTTCTAAACAAATATTATCAAGTTTTTGTGCTTCTTCAAGAGTATAAAAATGGCTTAAATCTGTACTAATGACTACAAAATTATCACTATCAACTAAAACTTCATCTATAACTTTTGATAAATCTTCGTAATTAATCTCACCATAAACTATCTCAACTAATTGTACATTTTCAAAATAGTGTTTAATAAATGGAGCTTGAGTTTCTGTTGAGTGTTCAAATTCACACTCCACATTAAAATCTAAAAAATCATATTTATCTATAAGATTTTGAGAAAATTCTTTATCCATTTTTAGATTTCCAAGGGGAGTTTCATACTCATCGTAAAGTGCAACACTTGCACCTTTTAGATAAACCCTATGAGAAGGTCCAATTACAATAACTCTTTTTATTTTCTTGTTTGAAGCCAATTTATAAGCTAAATTTGCAGTAAATCCACTATAAATATATCCAGCATGAGGAACGATGATAGCTTTTATATTTTCAAAGGTTTCATTATTTGTTTTAAAACTATTAAATTGATTTATGTATTTTAAAAGTTCTTCTTTTTTATCTGGATAGAAACTTCCACTAACTACACTTTTTCGAATATTCATTATTATTCTTTTATTTTATTTACTTCATAAGTAAAAATTTGAGGATGAAAATCCAAACAATTTTCTTCAAAACTTCCTTTATAACAAAGTCTTGAAAAAAACTCTTCAAAAGTTGGAAGTTGTTCCCAAACTTGTGGTAAAAATGTACTTCTTCTTCCATCTTTTTGTAATATAACACCATGAATATTTGCTTTTATTTTTGATTTTAAATCTTCAATATCTGCATATATTACTTCAACTGGCGTTGATAGTATAGAGATTTCAATTTTAACTTTTTTAAATTCATCGCTAGTTAGTTCATAAAATCGAGGGTCTTCAAAAGCTGCTGCATTTGAGTTTGAAATTAAATCATCAAAAAGAGGTCGATATGCTTGCAAAGTTCCAATACAACCTCGAAGTTGATTATCTAAAGTCAAAGTTATAAATGTAGCACCGTTTTTTGATAGTTCTGGAAAATCAGTTAAAAGTTTCTCTTTGTTTATTTTTACATTTGTATCAAACTTCTTTTCTATTGATTTTTTTGCGATATCTAATAAAACCTGATTTTCCATTTTAAATTCCTATTCTAGTTTTTAATAATATCCTTTATTGATTCAATAAAAGCATCACTATCATTTACACAACGACATACTTTATACTCATTTATTCCTATTTCATGGGCAATTTCTCGATATTCAATATCAAGCTCAAAATCTGTTTCAGAATTATCAACTATAAAAGCAATTGGATAAATAATCACATTTTGTTCTTTAAAGTTTTTAAGCATCTCTTCTAAAGATGGGTCAAGCCACTTTAGTGGTCCTACTTTTGATTGATACGCTAAATTTATTGATTTAAAATTAATATCTTTTTCTTTTAATTTTTCACTTAGAATCTGTACATGTTCATTCATTTGGATTTCATAAGGATCACCAGCATCAACTATTTTTTGAGGTAGTCCATGTGCTGAAAAGATTAGATTATATTCACTTGGATTTTGTGTTTTTGAAATAATTTCATTTATAATACAATCATTAAATTTATCATTTTTATAAAAAGTTTCAATATATCTTATATTTTTACCAAAAGTATACGGTAAATAATCAATAAAATCTTCAACCGATGATTTTGTAGTTGTTGTTGAATATTGTGGATATAAAGGCAACATAACAATTTCATTTATTCCATCATTTAAAATTTCTTTTATAACATCTTGTGCGAATGGTGGAGTGTATCTCATTACTTGATAAGTTTTAAAACCCTCTATTTTTTCATTACATTTTTCTACTAATTTTTCAGTCAATTTATTTATTGGTGATTCATTTCCTATATGTTCATAATTTTTCCAAGCGGAATCTAATCTTGAAGTTGTGATAAAAAATGCAATCATTTTTCTTATAATTGGATTTTTTACAGTTATTATATTTTTATCATTAAACATATTTGTTAAAAACATTTTTAATTCAGCTTTACTTCTAGCCCCACCCATATTAAGTAAAACTAGAGCTTTTTTATTTTCTTGCATTTTCTTCTAACCTTATTATTTTATCGCTACACCATGAGGCCATATCTAAATCGTGAGTAATCAACAAAATAGCACATTTATCTAAAAGTGTAATTAGTAATTTCATTACATCATAAGCTATGATATTATCTAAAGCAGATGTTGGTTCATCAACCAAAAGTAAATCTGGTTTCATTAACAAAGCCCTCAAAATTGAGCATCTTTGAAGTTGCCCTCCACTTAATTCATGTGGTTTTTTTTCTAAAATTTCTTTTTCTAAAGTCAAATTTACTAAAAATTCATCTAACTCTTTTTGAGAAATAATCCCTACAATATCTTTTATTTGTTCAAGTATTGAATATGTTGGATGAAAAGAGTTATATGGGTCTTGAAAAATCATGGTAATTTTTGATTTTTCTATAGTTCCACTTATTGGTTTTAAACTTCCTAAAATAAGCTCAAAAAGTGTCGTTTTACCACTTCCACTTTTTCCAAAAATAGTCACTAATTCACCTTTGTTTAGTTCCAAAGAAAAATCTTTATAAATTGGATTATCTTTTTTATAATAAAAAGTTAAATTTTTTATATCTAAAACTCTTTTTTGATTCAATTTTTACACCTTTTTAAAAAATGTACTATATAAAAAAGTGCCTTTATCTTTGCAAAATAACTAACTTTTTTCTTTTCACAAAATATCTACAATTAAGCGTAACACTTCCACTTGTAATTTAAATAGTAAGCCAAAATATTAAGCATAAAAAAAGAAAAAAAAGCTAAAATATTTTTTCTTAAATTCAAGGAGAAAAAAATGAAAAAAATCGTATTATCTGCAATCTTTGCTGCTGCTACAGCTGCATCTTTATCTGCTGCATCTTTTGCTGCATGTGCTACTTGTCACGGTGCAAATGGTGAAAAAGCTGCATTAGGAAAATCTGCAATCATCAAAGGTTGGGATGAAGCTAAAACTGTTGCTGCTTTAAATGGTTATAAAGCTGGTACTTTAAATACTTACGGTATGGGTGGAGTTATGAAAGGTCAAGCTGCTAAATTAAGTGATGCGGACATCGCTGACTTAGCTAAACAAATTGCTGCAATGAAGTAATTTTTTAAAACTAGTCAATGAAAATTGACTAGTTTTTCTCTTGTTCTAATTTCTCTTTTTCACTTTTAATCTTCGATTCTTTTGCTTCTTTTAAATTTTTATCTTTATTTATAGCATCATTTAAATCATCAACACTATCAAATAAAAGTCCATTTACTATTTTGTTAGAATCATCAAATTGCCCCGATTTTGCTGCCCAAATAAACAGAAACAACATCCCTGCTGAAATTATAATTCCAACAATTAACATAAAAAAAAGTGTATCATTTATCATATCTATATCCTATTTCATTTTTATTCTAAGTGAATTTAATACAACCATTAGTGAACTTAAACTCATAGAAAGTGCAGCAATTAAGGGAATTACCAAACCAGCCATTGCAAGAGGAATTGTAATTGTGTTATACAACAAAGATAAAAATAAATTTTGTTTAATAAATTTATATGTTTTACTTGAAATAACAAAAGCATCTTTTAGTGAATTTAACGATGAATTTAACAATACAACATCTGAAATCGCCAATGAAACATCGGCAGAATTTCCCATAGCAATAGCAACATCAGCATTACTTAATGCAACACTATCATTTACTCCATCACCTACCATAACAACCACTTTATTCTCTTTTTTTAGCTCTTTTATATAGTTTGCTTTAGAAATTGGTGTTTGAAAAGAAAAATATTTTTTAATATTTAACTCTTTAGCTACACTTGATGCTACATTTTCATTATCACCTGTTAACATTACAACTTCAATATTTTTATTTTGAAAAAACTCAACTAACTCTTTTGCATTTTCTTTTATCTCATCTTCAAGTTCAAAAGTAGCAATCACTCTTTTATTAATAGCAAATAGATAAACTGTTTTATTTGAATCAAATTTATAATAAATCTCATTTTGTTTTAATAAATCTAAATTTCCACCTAAAAGCTCAAAAGTTTTTCCATCAACATTTGTGTAAGTAGCACTCATTCCTTTGGCTTCAATATTTTTTACACTATCAAGTTTTTTTTCATTTAAATCATATTTCTCTTCTAAATATTTTTTAATAGAGCGACTAACTGGATGTGTTGAAGCACAAAGTATTGAATATAAAAGATTTAATTTATGAATATTTTCATCTAAAATCTTCATTTTTGCAACATTTAATTCACCTTTAGTCAAAGTTCCAGTTTTATCAAAAACAACTGTATTTGCAACAGCTAAAGACTCAATAAATTTCGCTTCTTTAAATAGCAAACCTTTTTTTGCAAGTTCTGAAATACCAACTAAACTTGCCATTGGAGTAGCAAGTGCTAAAGCACATGGACAAGCAATTACTATAACTGAAACAGCCACAATAAATGACCTTTCAAACTGTGTAGTTCCATTATAATCAAATCCTAAATCTATTCCAAAAAAATACCAAACTAAAAATGTACTCAAAGCTAGAGATAAAATAGTAACAGTAAAATATTTTGAAATCTCTGCAGCTTTTGTTTGTATTTTTGGTTTTGAATTTAAAGAATCTTCAAGTAATGTAACAATCGAAGAAAATGTAGAGTTTTTAAAATCTTTTGTAACTTCATATTCAATTAAAGCATTACTATTTATTGTTCCACTAAATACAAAATCTGTCACTTTTTTATAAACAGGAATTGACTCACCTGTTAGTGTTGATTCATCAAAAAAACCTTCACCTTTTGTTATTTTTCCATCTACAGGAACTTTTTCACCAGCTTTTATCTCTATAATATCACCTAATTTTATACTATTAAGTGCCACTGTTTTTTTAATATTATTTTCAATTACAACAGCTTCAAGTGGTAAACTTGATTTTATTTTATCCAATGTATCAACTGCAGTTTTTTTACCAATTACTTCTAAATATTTTCCAACTAAAACAAAGGTGATAATCATAGCTACTGAGTCAAAATAACTCTCGCCTTTTGCTCCAAATAAAATAAACATTGAATAAATATAAGTAAGAGTTGAACCAGAAGCAACTAAAAAATCCATATTTACCATACGATTTTTTAAGCCGTAATATCCACCTTTAAAGAAAATCCAACCACTATAAAATAATACAGGAGTTGAAAGTAAAAACTCTCCAATATGAATCATATTTTTTACTTCTTCTGAAATTCCCGTAAAAAATCCTGTATATTTTGCAACACTTAACATCATAATATTCATTGAAGCAATTACTGCAACCATCATACGAATAAAATAATCTCTTTTTGCTTTTGAAGCTTGAACATCTGCAACACTTGAATCATAAGCATAAGCGTTATAACCAATTGCCCTAATTTTTAAAATGATTTCTGAAAGTTTTAATTTTTCTTCATCCCAAACAATTCGTGCTTTATTAGAAGTAAAATTTATATTTGCTTCAATTATTCCTTTTGTTTCATATAAAACTTTTTCATTTAGCCATACACATGCCGCACAATGAATTCCTTCTATAATCAAATCGATTTGAGAAAATCCTTCATTTGTTGTGCTTACATAATTATCTAAAAAATTTTGTGAATCAAATTTTGTAACATCATCATTAGTTATTTTTAAAGGAGGAGCAATAGTTTTATTTCCCAATTTATCATAAAAAGAATCTAGTCCATCACTTTTTAATATGTGATAAACTCCTTGACATCCTTTACAACAAAAATTTAAATTATCATCTTTTATCATTACATTTTCACTAAACTCTAAATGACAATGATTACACTTTATTTTCGACAAAAAAACTCCTGATATATTAAAAAAAACTATGAAATACAATTATTTAAATATTATGCTTAATTATGTTATTATACCTTAATAACTTTGGAGAGAATCTTAATAATGATAAACAACATTTCAATACTAAAAAATATAACTATCTTATATGCCGAAGATGAAAAAGATTTGAGAGAAGTTACACATCAAATTTTAAAGGGCTTTACAAAAAAACAATATGTCGCACAAAATGGACAAGAAGGTTTAGAGCTTTTTAAAGAGCATGAAAATGAAATAGATTTAATTATTACAGATGTTAATATGCCCATTCTAAATGGTTTAGATATGATTAAAGAGATAAAAAAAATCAACATAAATATTCCTATTATCGTAGCAACTGCTTTTTCAAATAAAGAGTATTTATTAGAAGCAATTGATATTGGTGTTGATAAATATGTTTTAAAACCAATTGATATTGCAAAACTTTTACAAGTTATGTCACAATCTTTAATTTATCATGAATTGAAAGATTTATATACAGATAAACTTACAAATCTCCCAAATAGAAATAAACTAAAAAAAGATTTAGATGAAAATAATATTGAATTAATGGCATTATTAGATGTTGATGAATTCTCTACAATAAATGACCTTTTTGGCGAAAAAATTGGTGATAATATTCTATTTGAACTAGGAAATAAACTAAAAAATCATTTCAAAGAAGATGAATACCTAGTTTACAGAATAGAAGCTGATAAATTTACAATTGTATCTAAAAAGAACAATCATGATGTAAATGAATTTTATGATATTTGCAAAGCTTTTGCAGATAAAATAGAAAAAGAATCTTTACTTATAGATGAAGATGAAATTGACATAAATATTACAATTGGAATTGCGCAAGGTGATGGAGCAAGGGCATTTAAATACTCTCAAAGGGTAATTAACTATGCACGTTCTAAACTTCAAAGAATTATGATTTATAATGAATCATTTAAAATTCAGCAATCTTTTGAAGATAATATAAAATGGGTAAAACAATTAAAAACAGGATTTAGAGAAAATCTGTTTCAAGCATATTTTCAACCTATTGTTGACACTAAGACAAAAGAAGTTTATAAATATGAAGCATTAATAAGATACATCACAAAAGAAGGTGTTGAAATAGCACCATATCATTTTATTAATGTAGCTAAAAAAACAAAACTTTATCCAAACATCATCAAAATTGTTATTCAAGATTCTTTTAAATTAATAAAAAATAAAAATAAAAGAGTTTCTGTAAATATTTCATTTGATGATATTGCAAATGAAGAAACAACAGCTTTTATCTATGAAATTCTTGAACAAAATAAAGATTTAACACAGTTCCTTGAATTTGAAATTTTAGAATCTGAAGAAATTTCAGATTTTAATGAAGTTTCAAGATTTATCTCAGAAATAAAAAAATTCGACTGTATTGTTGGAGTTGATGACTTTGGAGCTGGATATTCAAATTTTAATCTATTAACTTTACTTGATATAGACTTTGTTAAGATAGATGGATCTTTAATTGAAAAAATAAATAGTTCAAAAGATTTAGAAATTATCGTAAATACAATTGCAAATTTCTCAAAAGAGTTTAAAGTAAAGACAGTTGCTGAATATGTATCAAATGAAGATATTTACAATAAAATAAAAGAGTTAAATATAGATTATTGCCAAGGTTATTATTTTGACAGACCTCTTTGTTATGATTGTATCAAGTAGGTTATTTTAACCAACTAGATACAACAGTATCTTTTTCAAAAAGCTTACTTTTTATTCGTGTAATGTTTGCAATACAAACTAATTGTTTTGCTGCTACTTCAAGCTCATCATTAATTATTAAATAATCATAATTTTGAAAATATTCCACTTCACCCTTAGCATTTTTAATTCTTTTTTCGATTATATCTAAGCTATCAGTATTTCTACTGTTTAATCTAGTTTCTAAAACTTCTAAAGATGGTGTTGTAATAAATACAGAAGTAACTATATCATCAAGCTTACTTCTTACTATTTCATGCCCTTGAACATCTATATCAAAAATTACTAACTTCCCTTCATTTAAAGCGCTATTTATTGGTTTTAATGAAGTTCCATAATAGTTATCATGAACTTTTGCGTATTCTAAAAAATCACCATTTTCTATATCCACTTCAAATTCTTCTTTTGTTACAAAAAAATAATCAACGCCATTTGTTTCTCCAACTCTTGGAGCTCTTGTTGTTGTTGAAATAGAAAAATAATAATCGTCAATATCTTTATAAACTTCTTTTAGTAAAGTTGATTTACCGCAACCACTAGGACCTGAAAGTATTAAAATAGCACCTTTTTTCATCTCGTTAATCAAATTCTATTCCTTTAGACTTAATCTAACATCAACACTTTCGCCACTTGAAAGTCTATCTATTATTGTTTGATCAAATTTCTCTAATAAAGGTCTCAATTCATTGATATGAAAATTACTCAAAACTAAATTATAAGGTTTTGTAGGTGTTTGAGTTAAATCAAATTCATACTCTTTTACTTCATCTAAAGCATCATCTATAATCGCAGCGATATCTTTCCAATCACTTTTTTCTAAATTAATTTCATTTTGAATAACATCTTCTCTTAAGATATTATTGATTTTACTTAACTCACTATGATCTAAAATCCCACCAATATTTAGTAAGGTGGGGTCAATAATACTTTCATCTTCTTCATCTTCAAAATAATCATCATCAGAAACATCATCTAATGAATTAATATATTTTGTTGTTATTGGAATTATTACTTCTTCATCTTCTTCATATTGATTATGAGAAAATAATTTAGAGTTTTCTTCTTTCTCTTTTTCTTTTTCTTCTTTTATACACTCAATTTGATCACTTAAAATAGCTTCAAGTTTTGTAGGTAAAAATGGTCTTGGAATAATAAAATCCCTTGATTTATCAAAAGACAACTCTTCAGAACTAATAGCACCTAATTTTTTTGAAAATTGTTTAATAGTATTAAATTTATCATCTATAAAACTTTGGTCAATTATAATTAAATCATATCTATCATTAACACTATTTGTTTTTTGAATAGTTAGATTTACTCGTAATTTTTTACAAACTAAAGTAAAAATATGCTCAATAATCGCTGTTTCACATATTAATAATATAGTCACTTTATCTCCTGTAAAGTTAAATCAACTAATTTATAAACCTTATCACATCTATTAGCTAATTCATGTTCATGTGTCACAAGTATTAATCCAGCATCATTATTTCTAATATAATTAAACAAAGTATTCATTACAATATTTGCTGTATCTTTATCTAAGTTTCCTGTTGGTTCATCTGCAAAAATAATTCTTGGTTTTTTAGTCATAACCCTTGCAATTGAAAGTCTTTGTTGTTGACCTCCACTTAATTCACCAACACCTTGATTTATAACATAATCTATATTTAACTCTTTTAATAAATTTTTATCTATATTTTCACCACTTAAAAGTGTTGCAATTTCCAGATTTTCTATTGCAGAAAAACCACGAAATAAATAATGAGCTTGAAAAATTATTCCAAAATCTTCTCTTCTTATTTTTAATAATTGATTTTGTTTTAATGAATAGATATCTTTACTTTTAAAAACAACACTACCAGCAGATGGTTTTAAAAGAGAAGACAAAATATTTAGAAGAGTAGATTTTCCACTACCACTCATACCAATTATTGCGATTGATTCTTTTTTATTAAGAGATAAATTTATATTTTTAAATAGTTCATAATCAAATTTATGAGATAAGTTTTTAGCTTGTAGTAAAAGGTCATCTGCAATGAGTGTTTCCAATTTATTAGTTTCACCCATTACATCTTTCCTTTATTATTTATACATAGTTGTTAAACTACGATTATTTTCCCATTTGTTTTGCAACTTCAGCTGCAAAATCTTCTTCTTTTTTCTCAATACCTTCACCAAGTTCAAATCTAATGTACTCAGTAATTTTAATTGATGCATCAACTTCAGCAATTGCTTGCTCAACAGTTAATTTATCATTCATAACATAAGCTTGAGATAATAATGCAAATCTACCATCTAATTGAGTATTATCTGTAATATATCTTTCGATTTTTCCA
>OCVT010000417.1_pt1 | contig 17253 bp, 20 predicted proteins | sample 1539111 | NCBI WGS metagenome assembly OCVT01 (sample SAMEA3991482, study PRJEB22521) | metagenome | biome: anthropogenic terrestrial biome; feature: sewage plant; material: raw primary sludge | place: Sweden | collected 2012-09-26 | reverse complement strand
TCTGTGATGCAGGGAAAACAATTAGCTACTCCTTCGGATACCCCAATGCGAGGCCAGAAATTGTTGTAACTGTCCCGCGTGGCCGAGCTACAACCTACCAATGGGATGGTGTGGGACGTTATGCGTTATATATGGTCAATATTCCCAATGCTAACACTGTATACAATGTGTTTTTTGGGTACGATAACTTATTAGAGCCACACAGAGTTGAAGCAGGTGTCAATGTTAAAGCAAATAATAAAATCATTGCCACTGTGAAATGCGTCGATGAGAGCAGCATCATTCAAAGCATTGATGGTGTGGAGTTAAGAAAAGAATTTTAGGTGTGGGAAGGTTTTTTTAATTAATTTTTTGGAGATTTTTTGACATGGCATTAGAAGTTGATGTTTGGTCTGGCAGTCCATCTCAAATAAAAAATCTTGGCGTTTATATTGCCTGTGGAATTATATCGCTCACAATAATTGGCGCAGTGTTTGCGATACCTTATGCTTTTTGGAAATATTTTGTTGTAAGGTGCCAGCGATATGAGCTGACATCGCAACGATTAAAGCTACACAGCGGGGTCTTAAATAAGAAGATAGATGAGATTGAACTTTATAGAGTTAAAGACACAAAGCTTGAACAGCCACTATTTTTAAGGGTTTTCGGTCTTGGTAATGTGACCATAATTTCCTCTGATACAACAACCCCAGTATCTCTTGTTTATGCCGTAAAGGACGCCAGAGAATTGAGGGAGCAGATTCGTGCTCTAGTTGAGGGGCGAAGAGACCAAAAAAGAGTCAGACTTGCAGAGTTTGAGTAGTAAATATTTGCTTTTAGGTTTAGGCCAACATAGGTGTGCTGCCCCTTGATTGATATTTTTAATCGCAAAACTTTAAGAGGTTAAATATGAATCAAAATCTAAGTTCAAAGCAATCAATCCTCATCGGGATGCTTTCTGGTGCATTGATTTTGTCTATTGGGGTTGCTACCTTTCTTTATTTAGACAACAAAAACAAACCTCAGGAAGTTGTTGAAACAAAAATGGATGATGGGTTTAAAACCAAAAAATACTGCAATTTGGTGTTTGGGTTTTGCGTTGACTATCCAGCTGGATTAATAGCTAACCCACCACCAGCAAATGGTGATGGGCTGGAATTCCATGATTCGAAAGGATTTTTTTTCGTCGCCAGTGGTATTAATAACGCATCAGATGACACCGTTAAAACAGAGATGGAATCTCAAATGGAATCTTTGGATAAAATCACCTATCAGGCTACAGGGCGTGATTGGTTTGTTTTGTCTGGACGAAAAGGATCTGATGTTTTGTATTTAAAATCTTATGTTGGAAAGGGTTCAATTAACCACATTCATATTAGACACCCAGACACACCACAAGCTAACTCAGAGTACGCAAAATATATTTCCGTAATATCGAAATCATTTAAGCCTGGTGATATTGGCGAGATTAAATCTTTCAGCATTGATGGCGATTAAAAATGCTTGGCATCACCATTTCTGTTCCTGAAGTGACCCATATCTCACCGCATGGCTTTTGGCTGCTTCTCTCTGACGAGGAAATCTTGCTCCCATTTGAACAATTTCCTTGGTTTAGATGCGCGACGGTAGCCCAGATTTCTCATGTGGAGCAGCCGGCCCCAGAGCATCTTTATTGGCCGGACTTAGATATTGATCTTTCGCTGTCTTCTATTCGGCACCCAGATGCTTACCCCTTGGTTTCAAAAGGGTAAGAGCCTGTTCAAAGGTCATGCCATCAAAAACCCGTAGCGAAATTTCTTTGGATGGCTGCCCATCTACAAAGCCTTGCCGAGCATAAACCAAGCCCCACGCCTTGCTCCGCGTGCTTCCCCACCCCAAATCACCCCGCCACCACCACCAACACCACGTCGCAGTCCACGCACTTAATCCGCAAATTAGGGCGACCCCACACATTCACGTTGTGGCAAGAAAGACAGGTGTATTTGTCCCGATTGCTGCGGTCGCCAGTTTGGCGTTCTTCCACGTCATCGGGTTGAGTGTGGCTGGGCGGGGTATAGGCAGCGGCCAGCAAAGTTGTGAGCCGGTCGCGCTCGGCCAGCGGCATGTCGTCCTCCTCCTCTTGCCCCGCCGCCAGCTCTAGCCATGTCCCTTGGCTCAGCGTGGCAGAAATCATCGGGGCAGAGGGCAGCAAAGCGGGGTAATTAGGGCGGACGGGGTAGCGGTCTAGCCATGTAATCGCAAATTGGGTGGCGAGTAGGCGCGTACTGGCTTGCTCAAAAGCCCCGCCCGCAATCACATAATCCATCACCGTTTGCCCTGTTTTACGTCCCCCTGGCTGCCCCGTATCGGTGGGCATCAAGCCTAGCCGCTCCATTTTGTTGGCCCATTCGCGGTTGTGGTAGCACGCACGGCTCGGTGTGCCAAAGTGCGCCTGCCAAAGATGAACCATCTCATGCACCAAGGTTTGCAGCACCTCCATTAAGGGCACAGCAGCAAAATATTCTGGATTAAGCGCGATTTCGTCGGTGGTGCTGGCAAGGGGCAGGGTGAATTCGGCAGCACCCGCTGGCGGCTGCGCTTGTTGTTGGGCGGCAGTGGGTTTGCGGCGAACAAAGCGTTTAGATGAGAAATAGCCCATCGTTCGTTTTTCACGCTGCAAGGTAAACAGGCAAGGCGGGAGCTGCCCGTCAAACAAGGCTTGGTTATAGAAATCGTAGGCTTGTTGTATTTCGCCGTAGGTTTGCTTGGTGGGGAGATGGGAGGTCATATTTGTATTGTGCAATACATTTTCAGACAGGGGTAGCCCAATTTTGTATTGCACAATACAAAATTGGGCAAGCACGCCCTGATTTTTACCCTAGACCCAGAACGAGAGGTGAAATTGGGTAGAGTGGGGTGCAATAGAGCCATTAAATTTCCTATTATTACGGTAATAGGAAATAAATTAACCAATATGTAATGTAATTTATGTTTTATGTTATTTACGTTACACTTGCGACAAAATCCTCCCCAGCACCCCCAAGGAGGCTGGCCAGCCCTATTTTTTACCCTTTAAAATGGCCACGCCCCTTGCCGCACACAGAAAGCCACCATGATCCTTTCCGCACCCCACCAACGGGTTTACCTTGCCGCCGATGCCCTGATTGCCCAAGGCATTTGGCCGACCGTGCAAGAAGTCCGCGCCCGTATAGGCAGTGGCTCTAACACCACCATCAATGACGCACTCAAAACATGGCGTGAAAGTTTTTTGCAGCGCACCGCCCAAGCCGCCCGCCGCCCCGATTGGCCTGAGGGCTTAGAAACCGCCGTTGAAGCCCTGTGGCAAAATGCGTGTAACCAAGCATCCAGACAATGGGACAGCGAACGCGCCCACAGCCAACAACAATTAGCGACAGCCCAAGCTGGGCAAGCTGCATGGCAAGACGCAGCGCAAACGCAAGCACAGCATGCAGCCGACTTATCGACGCAGCTTGATGCTGCTCTTGCCCGCATCACCACCCTAGAAACGGCACTGGCTCAAGCCGAGCAGAGCCAAGCCGCGCAACAGACCCAGCTTGCTGCGCAAGCCGAACAGCGCACCCAAGACCTCGCTGCTCATACAGCTGCGCTCGCTGACCAAGAGGCCGAGCACCTCGCCTGCCAATCCGCCCATGCGAATGCCCTTGCTGCCCAAAAAGCCGAAGCCGATCAGCGCGAAGCCCAAGCCTATGAACGCCTAGAAGGCCTACGCCAACACCTCTACGCCCAAGCAGAAAGCGAACGCGCCCAGTTCCGCGAAGCCCGTCAGCAATGGGAAGCCGAAGCCGCCCGCAGCCAAACCGAAGCCCGCCGCCGCGAAAGCCAATGGGAAGGCCGCTGGCAAACCGAGCAGCAGGCACGCACTCAGGCCGAGGCTGCGTTGGCCGCGCAACAGGCCTTGTTGTTACAAGCCACCGAGCAGCAACAGTGGCTTAAACAGCAACTGGCTGACCACGCCGCAGAGCTCAACCATGCCCGCACCACTTTGGATACCCTGACCGCCCGCCTTGCCCCAGCGCCTCTTGTCGCCACACAAGACATTCAGCCATGACCGCCTCTTCGCTACGCTTATCGCCGTTATTGCCCTCCGCTTCGCCACCAAGCCCGTCCACGTCCTTGCCCACCGTTCATCTGATTCAGGCAAAAACGGATATTGATGCCGTGCTGACGTGGCTGCGTGAGTACGAAAGCTCGCCGCATACCTTTACCAACTACCGCAAAGAAGCCGAGCGGCTGTTGTATTGGACGCAAGACAGGGGAAAGACCTTGGGGGCGTTAAGCCGTGATGATTTAATGGATTACCAGCGGTTTTTAGCGAATCCCCAGCCAGCAGAAAAATGGGTCGCCCCCGCCAAACCGCGTAGCCATCCAGACTGGAAGCCATTTACAGGCCCCCTCTCGGCCAGCAGCCAGCGGCAAGCCCTGACCATTTTGAACACCCTGTTTAAATATCTACGGGAAGCGGGCTATCTGGCCGCCAACCCCTTGGCCTTGGCACGACTAGGCAAGCGGCGCGTGCCCGCCTCACCGACGATAGACCGCTATTTAGAACCGATGCTGTGGCAAAAAGTCTGGTCTAGCCTAGACACGTTGCCGAATGACACCCCGCGTGCGGCACGCCAAAATGCCCGTGCCCGTTGGTTGCTTAGCTTGCTGTATCTGACCGGCGCACGGCGTGCAGAAGTGGCTCAAGCGGTGATGGGGGACATCTATCCGCGCAATGGCATGTGGTGGTGGCGCGTCGTGGGGAAGGGCAATAAGGTGGGGGATATTCCGGTTGGGGAAGACCTGCTGGCTGCACTGGCACAGTATCGCCAGCATCTGGGCTTGGGGGTGCTGCCGCAGCTGGGTGAACAACAGCCTTTGGTGGGTCGCCTATCCGCTAAAGGTCAGGTGATGCCGCTGACTGACCGGCACATTTGTGGGCTGGTTAAAGCTGTCTTTGCACGCACAGCAGCGCAATGCCGCGCAACCGAGCCGGCGATGGCGGCAAAGCTTGAAGCCGCGTCAACCCACTGGCTACGCCATACCTCGGCGACGCACCAATTGGATGCGGGCGTGCCATTGCTAGTGGTCAGCCAAAACTTGCGCCACAGCAACATCCAAACTACCCGCAAATACCTGCATACCGAAGACGATGTCCGCCACGCCGCCACACAAGCCCTAAAGCTCCGCCCATAAAAAAGCCGCCCCTACCTTTAGATAAGGACAGGGGCGGCTGGGTGTGGCTGGGGGAATTAGAAACTAAAGTCGGTCGCTGACAGACTGCTCACCCCTGTCAGCGTCAGGGTTGCACCATAGTTAAAGGCCAACACGGTATCGCTTCCGCTGGTGGTAACGGTTGCATTAGCCAATACGTCAGCGTAAGAAGCCAAATGCAGACTATGTACGTCAATTTTGTCTGTGCCTTGACTAAACCCCGTCACCGTCGTGCTTCCCCGTCCGTGGCTGATATCCAGCACGTCCACACCACTCCCCGCTGTAAACAACACTTTGCCTGAGCCGAGGTCGATATGGGTCGCACCGCTGCCTGCCGTAATGGTGGTGGTGCCACTGCTAGCACTGACATGCAGCGTCCCCGTCCCGCCGACCACGGTATCTGTGCCGCCTTGCGTCATCACCCACGTATCCGCTCCAGCAGCGGTGACGGTGTTGCTACCTGTGCCGAGAGCAATGGATTGTGTGCCGGTCAGCCCCGTTGTTACGGTGGTATTGCCGTTACCTGCAACAAAACTCAGTTCCGCTCCATTTTTAAGCACCACGGTTTGGTTGGCGGTTAAAGCCCCTTGTACCGCTTCAATCCCTGAAAATGCGGCAAGGCTATTGAGGTCAAAAGTGCCCGCGTCGGTCAGCTTCAGTACATCAAAGCCCGTGCCGCCCGCTAAGCTGTCTCCCGCATTAAACGTGCTGGCTGTCGCCACAATCACATCATTACCCGCCGTACCCACACTGTCTGCACCGGTTGTCAGTGTCAGCGTGGCTGCCGTAGCCGATACCATGCCATGGTTGTTTCCACCGCCATGCCCCATACCACTTTTGTTATTTCCTTGGTTGCCGTGTCGCATATTCTGTTCCTCTTCTTTAATTGTGCTTTTGCTATCGCACAAAATACCCTACCCCCTCGGTCTTCGCTCAGCGTAGCGAAGTGAGGTGAGCCCAGAGAAACAATGTAGCGAAATTTGCACAAAGTCGGCAGGGGGAGATGTGTAAATTTTGGTTAAGTTTCATTAAGATAGCAGCGATTTTGGCGTGTACTCAAGCAACTCAAAACCCCACTCCACACCTACTTTTGGAGCACCACCACCAGAATCCCCACCCAGAGCGTTAACCACTTCAATATTGGACTCAAAAATCGCTTCTGGATTCGGGAAACTCTCCACTGCCTTAGCCAAGCGGGCTTCCCGAATCAAATGCAGCGTGGGGTAAGGTGGGCGATTGGTCAGGTTACTAGGATCGTCGGCATCACTCAGAGTGAAAAAACGGGCAATGCCAATATCGAGGCCTATCATCCCGCCCGTTGGGTCCCTTTCGCGCCGCGTTTGAATGGCGATGACGCAGCCAGCCCAGCTTCGGCAGAAAGATACAGCCATTGCCTTTGTCAAGTTTGATTTGCGTCGGGTCTGGGTAGCTGAAGTGGTCGCCCATACCTTTAGCCCTGTGCCATTGAGACTTTGAACAGCTTCTTAGGGGGAGTTTGATAAAATCTCCCTATAAAGCAACATGATGCAGATTGCGCGAAGCAATGCGATGCCTACTCCCCCAAATACGCCTGACGCACCGCGTCGCTGTCCAGCAGCTCCCGCGCGGAGCCGGACAGGGTGATTTTGCCGGACTCCATCACATAGCCTCGGTCGGAAATCTCCAAGGCCAGCTTGGCGTTTTGTTCCACCAGCAGAATCGTCACCCCCTGCTGGGAAATCATCTGCACAATCTCAAAAATCTTCTGCACGATAATGGGGGCCAAGCCCATCGACGGCTCATCCAGCAACAGCAGCTTGGGCTGGGACAGCATCGCCCGCCCCATTGCCACCATTTGCTGCTCGCCGCCAGACAAAGTGCCGGCCAGTTGCTTCATCCGCTCTTTAAGACGCGGGAACAAGCTGTAAACGTGGTCAATCTCGGCGTTGATATTGGCCGTATCGTTGCGGTGATACGCCCCCATGCGGAGGTTCTCTTCGACGGTCAGGCGCGAAAACACCCCGCGCCCCTCCGGCACCATCACCAAGCCCTTGCGCACAAAATCAAATACCGGCGTTTTGGCGGTGGACTGGCCATCGTAAACAATGCTGCCCGAAGCAGGTTTTTCCATGCCGACCAGCGTGCGCAGCGTGGTGGTTTTGCCCGCGCCATTCGCGCCAATCAGCGTGACCAGCTCGCCCGCTTTAATCGACAGGTTAATGCCCTTGACGGCATGAATACCGCCATAGGCGACTTGCAAATCGGTGACTTCGAGAAGATTCATGCGTGGGCTGCTCCCAAATACGCTTCAATCACACGGGGGTCGTTTTTGACCACCTGTGGTACGCCCTCGGCGATTTTTTTGCCGTAATCCAGCACGGCGATACGGTCGCACAGCCCCATCATCAGCTTCACATCATGTTCAATCAGCAACAGCGTCACCCCGTCTTGCCGGATTTTTTCCATGAGCTGCTTCAGGTCCTCGGTTTCGCGGGGGTTCATCCCAGCAGCGGGTTCATCCAAGGCCAGCAAGGTGGGGTCGGTAGCCAAGGCGCGGGCAATTTCCAAGCGGCGTTGATGGCCGTAAGACAAGTTCCGCGCCCGCTCCGAAGCCACGTTGCTGATGCCGACATAGTGCAACAGCAGCCACGCCCGCTGGCGGATGGCTTTTTCTTCGGCCAGCGTGGCTTTGCTCCGCAAAATCGCCCCCAGCGCACCGGCCTTGGTACGGACATGGCGACCGACCATGACGTTTTCGAGCGCGGTCATTTCGCCAAATAAGCGGATATTTTGAAAGGTACGAGCAATGCCGGCTTCGACCACCACATGCGGCTTTTGGCGGAACAGGTCGCGCCCAGCAAAGTGGAACGTACCTTCGTCTGGTTGATACAGCCCTGTCAGCACGTTAAACAGCGTGGTTTTGCCCGCGCCGTTGGGGCCAATCAGCCCGTAGATTTCACCTTGGTTGATGCCGAGGGTGACATCGCTCAGGGCGTGCAACCCGCCAAAGCGTTTGTGGATACCTTCGATTTTTAAGATTTCGTGTGCCATGTTAGTCCGCCTTTAGCCCGACAACGACTGCTTGGGAATCCGCTGCAGGCAGCCCTTCTTCGAGTGCATCATGAAATTCGGCTTGCCGCCGCCGCGATGGCCAAATGCCCGCTGGACGCAGCAACATCACTAAAATCAAGGCCAGACCGAACATCAGCATCCGCGCATTTTCGGGGTCCACCAGCATTTTGCCGAACAGCCCCATTTGAAGCGGCACGATAATGTCGCGCAAAATTTCTGGGGTAATGGTCAGCAGCACCGCCCCTAAAATCACTCCGGGGATATGCCCCATCCCGCCCAAGACCACCATCGCCAACACCATGATGGACTCCATCAGCCCAAACGATTCGGGCGAGACAAAGCCTTGGAAGCTGGCAAATAGCCCGCCAGATACGCCGCCAAAGGTCGCGCCAATGGCAAAGGCCAGCAGCTTCATATTGCGGATATTGATGCCCATCGCGTTGGCGGCCACGTCGTCTTCACGCAGTGCGACCCATGCCCGACCAATGCGGGAGTGCTGCAGCCGGTGGCACACAATCACCGTCAGCACCGCCAAGACCAAGAAAAAGTAGTAATAGACATACACGCTGTTAAACGTCTCGCCGAAGAGCGTGAGCGGCTTGCCCAGCGATACGCCGCCGACTTCAATCGGGCGAATCATATTGATGCCTTGCGGGCCGTTGGTGATGTTGACCGGCGCGTTGAGGTTGTTCATAAAAATGCGGACGATTTCACCAAAGCCGAGGGTGACGATAGCAAGGTAATCGCCGCGCAAACGCAGCACCGGCGTGCCCAGCAAAATGCCAAAGAACGCCGCCAAAATCGCGCCGATGGGCAGAATGAACCACCACGGCATAAACACGCCAAAATGGGGCGAATTAAGCAAGGCAAAGGTGTAAGCACCCACGGCATAGAAGGCGATGTAGCCTAAATCGAGCAGGCCGGCAAAGCCCACCACGATATTCAGCCCCAAGGCCAGCATGATGTAGAGCAGGGCAAAGTCGAGGGTACGCACCCACGCATTGCCGAGGGTCTGGCCAACAATAAACGGTAGCACCGCCAGCGCAATGCCAGACAAGGCAAATAGCAGCAGCGATTTAGAGTGTGTTTTGGGCATGGTCAGAGTCTCGAATTAAGCGCGTTCGGCAAGGCGTTCGCCCAGCAAACCAGAGGGGCGGAACACCAGCACCACAATCAACACGGCAAAGGCGAAGATGTCTTGGTAGTGGCTACCTAAAAAGCCGCCGGTCAGGTCGCCGATATAGCCCGCGCCGAGGGACTCGATAATCCCCAGCAAAATGCCGCCCACCACCGCGCCGCCCAAATTACCAATCCCGCCCAAAACCGCAGCAGTAAAGGCTTTTAGGCCAATGATAAAGCCCATGTGTGAATGGGCTTGGTCGTAGTTGGCCGCCACCATAAAGCCGGCAATCGCCCCCAGCCCTGCGCCCAGCACAAAGGTGGTGGAGATAATGGTATTGACGTTGACTCCCATCAGCCCTGCCACGCTGGGGTTTTGGCTGGTGGCACGCATGGCGCGACCCAGCTTGGTTTTTTCGACCATAAACAGCAGCCCCAGCATTAAGCCCAGCGCGGCCACCACAATCCAAATTTGCAGGTCGGTAATGCTCGCGCCCAGCACTTCAATCGGGGCGTGCGGCAGCAAAGGCGGAAAGGGAATGTAGTTGCGTCCCCAGACCAAGATGGCGGTGTTTTGCAGCACGATAGACAGCCCAATGGCGGTAATCAGCGGGGCGAGGCGGGGGGCGTTGCGCAGCGGGCGGTAGGCGACCCGCTCAATGGCGAAGCCAATCACCATGCACGATGGAATCGCCACCATCAGCCCAATCAGCACAATCGCCACCCCAGGTAGCCCAAGATTTAAGCCGGTCACAAAATGGATGACGGTGATGGTAATCATCGCGCCGATCATGACCACTTCACCGTGAGCAAAATTAATCAGCCCCATGATGCCGTACACCATGGTATAGCCCAGCGCAATCAAGGCATAAATGCTGCCCAGCACTAAGCCGTTCAGGATTTGTTGAAAGAAAATATCCACGGGGGAGGCTCCGAAAAGGCCGTGCAGCCAAGAGAAGTAGCAAAAGAAAAAGCAGAATAGGCGTATTTAGAAGCAGGGCAGGGGGCTTGTCTAGGGGTTTTTACGCTACCCCTGCGGCTGAGGGTGGGGTGCTATGTTGTCATGGACAATGCGGTATGGCGGGCTGATTGCTGCGATGGTGTGTACGGCAATCAGCGGACACCCCCCTCCAATCCGGACCACCCGCCGCAGCGGCTTGTGCAGGGTTTGGGGGCGGCTGGTGAAGGCGGGGGGCGGTTTTTATGTGGCAAGACGAGGCGAGGCGGCTTGTGCTGCACCCTTCAGCTTGTTGCCGCCCGCTCCAAACTACGCCACCCCGCGCAATGGTTAAAAGGGCGGGACTGGGGGCTCTGATGGTGCAGGGTGAGTCTTGCTTACACCAAGGCGCGAAGTGCCGTGCCCAGCCGCGCCAGCCCCGCGTCCAGCTCCTCGTCGGTAATCACCAACGAGGGCGCAAAACGCACCACATTCGGCCCCGCCTGCAACAACAACAGCCCCGCCGTTGCCGCCGCTGCCACTACGTCACCGGCACGGTTGGCATGGGCCTCGTTCAGCACCGCCCCCAGCAACAAGCCCTTGCCTCGCACTTCGCTAAACAGGCCGAGTTCGGCTTGCAGCGCGGCAATGCCCGCCTGCAAACGCTGCTGTTTGGCGACCACCCCAGCCAAGACTTCTGGGGTGTTGATGTGGTCGAGCACCGCTTCGGCCACCGCACAGGCCAGCGGATTGCCGCCATAGGTGGAGCCATGCGTGCCAGGGGTAAAGTGCTGGGCGGCAGCGGCGGTAGTCAGCATCGCCCCAATCGGAAAGCCGCCCCCCAGCGATTTGGCCGAGGTCAGGATATCGGGAGTCACACCATAGGCTTGGTAGGCAAACAAGTCCCCCGTCCGCCCCATGCCGGTTTGCACTTCGTCAAAAATCAGCAAGGCACCCACTTGGTCGGCCAGCTCACGCGCGGCTTGCAGATAGGCTTGGGTGGCCGGCAGCACGCCGCCTTCGCCCTGAATCGGTTCGAGCACAATGGCGCAGGTGCGGTCAGACACGGCGGCTTTCAGCGCGGCAATGTCGTTGTACGCCACATGGCTAATCGCTGCGGGCTTAGGGCCAAAGCCGTCGCTGTATTTAGGCTGCCCGCCCACGGTGACGGTAAAAAAGGTGCGGCCATGAAAGCTATTGCTGGCGGCGATGATTTGATCTTTGGCCGGATTGCTGTCGCTGGCGACTTTCCGCGCCAGTTTAAACGCCGCTTCGTTGGCCTCTGCACCGGAGTTGCAAAAGAACACGCGGTCGGCAAAGGTGGCTGCGACCAGTTTGCTGGCCAAACGCAGGGCGGGTTCGTTGGTCAAGACGTTGGAGACGTGCCAGAGGGTTTGGGCTTGCGCGGTGAGTGCGTTGACCATCACAGGGTGGCAGTGCCCCAGCGAGCACACGGCAATCCCCCCAGCAAAGTCGATAAATTCACGCCCATCTTGCGCCCACAGTCGGCTGCCCTGACCCCGCACAGGCAGCCAGTCGGCAGGGGCGTAGTTGGGGAGCATGACTTGGTCAAATGTGGCGCGGGTGACGGGTATTTTCATGGTGCGGTGTCCAAAAAAGGAGGAGGGAAGGCGCGTCGGCGGACAAGACCCACCAGCACACCCAGACCTGCCGATGATATTTTATTTGGGGAGGACGCAAAAGTGGCTTGGGAGGGTGGGATGCCGGTTGACGGCTCAAGATGTGGTACGGTTAAAGTCATTACCCGCACAGACCGTGCGGCGGTTAATGAGGAGGGTACGATGGTATTTTCGATTTTGTTGGCGAATCCCAAAGGCGGCAGTGGCAAATCCACCCTCGCCACCCAATTGGCGGGCTATTTGGCACAAGCAGGTTACCGTACTGCGCTGGGCGACACCGACCGACAGCACACCACGCGGGCTTGGCTGGGGATGCGCCCCGCCACTTTGCCGCCGATTACCGCGTGGGATACCACCGCCGACGATGACGGCAAGCCGCCCAAAGGGACGCAGGTCGTGGTGCTGGACAGCCCCGCTAATCTGCATGGCAAAAAGCTAAGCCAGCTTTTGGCGCGGGTGGATAGGGTGATTGTGCCGGTGCAGCCCTCGCCCTTCGATCTCTGGGCCAGCGAAGCCTTCTTTGCCACCCTCGCCGAAGAAAAAGCCATCCGCAAAGCCAAAGCCCAGCTCGGCGTGGTCGGGATGCGGGTCAACCGCCGTACCCGTGCCGCCCAGCAGCTCGATGATTTTTTTGCCCGACTTGATTTTCCGGTGCTGGCCACCCTGCGCGAAACCCAGCTCTACCCCCAAACCGCCAGCCAAGGGCTCTCGCTGTTTGATTGGCCGGCCAGCAAAACCCGCCGCGACCGCACCGAGTGGCAGCCCTTGCTGGATTGGCTGGCACTGCCACCACAGGGGCGGTTTTGGGAATAACACCGCGCCCCGCCTCAGAACCTCAATAGACCTTCAACCCTCAGAACCTGTTCAAGGTCTGCGAGACTCGGGTGAGTCTGCGTTTAAATGCCCCAAAAACATGCGTATAGATTCAGTTCCAACGCCGCTTTTTTGGTTCATCTCGCCTTGGCTGACCCGTCGTTCGCTAGACTTTTAACAGGTTCTAAAACAGGAATCCCCCATGCCCTACCTTGCCCGAATGGCCTGCCTTGCCGCGCTTTTGACCGGGCTGGCGTATGCCGATGCCGATCTGCCCAACACCACGGCAGGGTATAACCGCATCCAGCTGGCCGCCGAAGCACGGCGCGACGTGCCCAACGACACCCTCAATGCCACCCTGTTTACCGAAGAAGCCCACGCCGACCCCGCCCGCTTGGCGCGGCAGCTCAACGACAAAGTCGCCGCCGCGCTACGGCTGGCCGCAGGGGTGAGCCAAGTCAAAACCAGCAGCGGCACACTCAGCACTTGGCCGGTCTACGAAGCCAATAACCGGCTGACGGGCTGGCGCGGGCGGGCAGAAGTGCGCCTTGAGAGCCGCGACTTCGAAAAAGCCGCCCAGTTGATTGGGCGGCTGCAAAGTGGGATGCAGGTGGGGCAGGTGAGCTTTTCGGTGTCGCCTGCTGCCCGCAAAGCCGCCGAGGCGGTGCTGATTCCCGAGGCGATGCAGGTGTTCCGCGACAAGGCCTTGCTGGTCACACAGACCCTTGGTGCAAAAGACTACCGTCTGGTCACAGCGACGGTCGATAGCCAGCAAAGCGGTGCCGCTCCGCTGTTCCGTGCGCCGCGCATGGCGGCAGGCCAAGCCCTTGCCGTAGAATCCTTGTCTGCGCCGTCATTTGCCCCTGGCGAGTCGGATATGACGGTACGGATGAACGGCACGATTGAGGCGCGGCCTTGATGTTAAGTGCTTTAACATCCAAGGGCGTAGGCAAAGGGTTGGTACGAAGATAAACGTTTGACAACAACGGTAAGCCGTCCTATTACACGCCCCTTCCTTCCCACATCAGTGGGCATTTCGCCCTGCTCTGATGGTTCAAACGACACAAACCAAGCCCGCCCACCGGATGCGCTACAATACGCCCCTCCCTTTTTTTGCACACGACCATGCTTGTTCTGGGTATTGAATCCTCCTGCGATGAAACCGGTGTCGCCTTGTATGACACTGCCACTGGGCTGCTTGCCCACACCCTCCATAGCCAAATTTCCCTGCACGCCGAATACGGCGGGGTAGTGCCCGAGCTGGCCAGCCGCGACCACATCCGGCGCGTGGTGCCGCTCACCGAAGCCTGTCTGGCCGAAGCCGGCAAAACGCTGGCCGACCTCGATGCCATTGCCTACACCGAAGGCCCAGGGCTAGGCGGGGCATTGCTGGTCGGGGCTTCGTTTGCTAACGGGCTGGCTTACGCGCTGGGGATTCCCGTCATCAGCGTTCACCATCTGGAGGGGCATTTGCTGTCTCCCATGCTGGCCGACCCCCAACCCGCCTTCCCCTTTGTGGCGTTGCTGGTGTCCGGCGGCCATACCCAATTGATGGCGGTGCGCGGCGTGGGGCAATACGACACGCTGGGCGAAACCCTTGACGATGCCGCAGGCGAAGCCTTCGACAAAACCGCCAAATTGCTGGGGCTGCCCTACCCTGGGGGGGCGTTGTTGTCGCAGTTGGCCGAGCAAGGCGACCCCCGCCGGTTTACCCTGCCCCGTCCCATGTTGCGGTCGGGCGACTTTGAAATGAGCTTCTCAGGGCTGAAAACCGCCGTGCTGACACTGGTTCGCCAGCAAGAAGCCCTGTCGCCCACCGGCCAGCTAGACGACCGCACCCGCGCCGATATTTGCCGTGCGTTTCAAGAGGCGATTGTCGAGGTGCTGGTGACCAAGTCCCTCGCCGCACTTAAACACACAGGCATGGCGCGGCTGGTGGTGGCGGGCGGTGTGGGGGCAAATCGCCAGCTCCGTGCCGCATTAGATGCCGCCGCGCTCAAGCGGCAATTTGAGGTGTTTTACCCCCCGCTTTCACTGTGTACCGACAACGGTGCCATGATTGCTTGTGCCGGTGCGGCACGGCTCACCGAAGCCCGCCCCGCTGGCAGCTTCTGTGCCCGCCCCCGTTGGGCATTGGGGAGCTTGCCGCCGGTGGTCTCGGCCACTTAAAACAATAACTAAGAACCTGTTTACGATCTGCGAGACTCGGGTGAGCCTGCGTTGAAATGCCCCGAAACATACGTGTTGATTTAAGTCCAACGGCGTTTTTTTCCGAATTTCGCCTTGGCAACCCCTGCGCCATTGAGATCGTAAACAGGTTCTAAGCCCTGCTGCACACCTGAGCCTACGCTCCAGCCCGTTGGGTGTACGCCATCAAATATTTCAACTTGTTATCCAGACCATGCCTTGAGCAGCTTCTGAGGCAGGAATGGCTGCCTGTTTCATGTTTTACTCTGAAGGGCGGGGTTTCTCGGGGCAAATCTGATGAATATCTCCACGCTGTAGCGTAAAATCCCCCGTCAGATTTCGATACAAGATTGATTTGACACAATGCCCACCACCCACGCCGTCCGCCCCACTCCCCATTCTGCCCACGCCAGCAAGGACACGGCGACCCGTATTCTTGATACCGCAGAAGGTCTTTTTGTTGAATTTGGCTTTGATGCTACCTCGCTGCGTGCCATTACCCAGCAAGCCCACGTCAACTTGGCGGCGGTGAATTATCACTTTGGGTCTAAGGATGCACTGTTTCAGGCCGTGCTGGTGCGGCGTTTAGAGCCGCTTAATCAGCAGTGCATCGCCGAGCTGGAGGCCTTGGAGGCCTCTGGCGCACCGTTCACGGTGGAAGCCATTTTGATGACCTTTGCCCGCCCCTCGCTAACCCTGTCCAAAGACCCCGACCGAGGCGGCGCGATGTTTGTGCGCTTACTCTCCCGTGCCTTTGTTGAAAACCACCGCCTAATTCGAGATACCCTTCCCCTGCAATACAGTGAGTTTTTAGTGCGTTACCGCAATGCTTTTGCACGCGTCCTGCCCCAACTCAGCGAAGAAGAACGGGTCTGGCGGCTGCATCTGGCGTTTGGGCTGATGTTTCATGCCTTTGCCGGTAACGATATGCTAAAACTGTTCATGAAGAGCGATATCGTCTCGGCGCGTGACCCCGACACCGTGGTTAAGCATATGATTCCCTTTGTGGCAGCAGGCATGGTCACCCCGCCCTTGGGCTAAGAACACCTTTAGAACCTGTTCAAAGTCTGCGAAACACGGCTACCCCCCACCCCCCAAACGGAGCAAGACACCATGATGATGCCTGATAAGGTTGGCGAATCCACGGAGCTGCCTAACGACATTGCGCCAACCTTGCGCCTGAATGCCGATGGCCACAGCGTCAATACCCACGGCAAGGTGTGTGCCGGCTGGCTGATGGCCAAGATGGACTTGGCCGGTGCGCTCGATGCCGAGCATGTCGCCCAAGGTGAAGTCACCACTGTGGCGGTCAACGCGTTTCAGTTTGCTGCGCCGATTCAGGTGGGGGATGTGTTAAGCCTATATGTTCGGCGGCTGCGGACGGGCGAAAAGTCGATTACCAGCAAGGTGTCGGTGTTTGCCGAGCGGCAAACCGGCGAGTGCGTCGAAATCACCGAGGCCGTGATGACCTTTGTGGCGATTGACGGCTTGGGGCGGTCGCGGAATATTCACGCCGCGCACTGAGCTGTACGGCACAGTCGTTGCCCTATCTTAAATAAGCCCCCTTCCAAGTTGCCCCACATGCACCTCACCCTTTATTTTCGCGAATACTGCAGCTTGTGCCATGCCATGCGTGACGCACTGCGCCCCTACCAAGCCCAGTATGGCTTTCAGCTCACCGTCTTGGACGTGGACGACGACCCTGCGCTGGTGGAACGCTTTGACGAGCTGGTGCCTGTACTGATGCAGGGGGAGGTTGAAATCTGCCATTACCATCTCGACAGCGCACGGCTCGAAGCTGTGTTGCAGGCAGCATCACCCATTTAAACCAGCGGAAAAGGTGGGAATTCGCTAAAATCCCGCCATCTCAGCTATCCAAGGGCACCCTGCGTGCCCTTCTCTTTTGCGACTGCGACCCCGTCTATGAATCACATCCGCAACTTCTCGATTATTGCCCACATTGACCACGGTAAATCCACCCTCGCCGACCGGTTTATTCAGTATTGCGGCGGCTTGTCCGACCGCGAAATGGATACCCAAGTGCTCGATTCGATGGACATCGAACGCGAGCGCGGCATCACCATCAAGGCGCAAACTGCCGCCCTACGCTACAAAGCCCGCAACGGCGAAATTTACAATCTCAACCTGATTGACACCCCAGGGCACGTTGACTTCTCTTACGAAGTCAGCCGCTCGCTGTCCGCCTGCGAAGGTGCGCTGCTGGTGGTGGATGCCTCGCAAGGGGTAGAAGCCCAAACTGTAGCTAACTGCTACACCGCCACCGAGCTGGGCGTGGAAGTCGTCCCCGTC
>OCVT010000413.1_pt1 | contig 17292 bp, 15 predicted proteins | sample 1539111 | NCBI WGS metagenome assembly OCVT01 (sample SAMEA3991482, study PRJEB22521) | metagenome | biome: anthropogenic terrestrial biome; feature: sewage plant; material: raw primary sludge | place: Sweden | collected 2012-09-26 | reverse complement strand
ACCAAGCATGCAGATTTTTTGATTAAAGAAAGAACATCACCATGGGCAGTCAACTCTGCACCTGGGATCTTAAAGAAATCAAAAAATCCTTTGAGGTGATCCAGCCACTTGGCGGGTTTGACTTGGTCGCTGACTGTTAAATTATTGGTGAAATGGCTCTCACCAAATGAGGCGCGCAGTTCATTGTCAATCGACAGTTTAACCGCCTCAGAGGGCACGTTGCCATTCAAAGTGAAATGGTTTTGCGTATTGACCGCAGTCAGTGTTAAGGGCGATAAGGTCATTTTGGTGTTGGTTTGCACTTTAACCACAGGTTTGGGTACGGGAATGGTGTGGTTGAAGGTTGCACCACCTTGCAACAATAAGTACACCAAAAACGCGGTCACGCCTGCACCAACGACTTGGGCGGCTTTTGGAATGTCAGACAAGAGGTTTTTGTTTTTGTGGTTCATAATAAACTCAGTTAAGTTGCAAAAATGGATCAATCAAGCGAAACAAGTGGTAGTTTACCGCATTTGCTCCTTGGACGACAATGTTCTATTTTGTACTGAAATAAAATATATTTACTCTCATGTCATATATAAGACACAAGAATTCAAAATTCAGATAAACTATCGGACACCATCCGTTTTGAATGTTTCTTTTTGATATTAACCCTTTTTAAAAGGACACCACCATGTTACAAGCATATCGTGAACACGTAGCCGAACGCGCCGCGTTGGGTATTCCTCCCTTGCCATTGTCAGCACAGCAAACCGCTGACTTAATTGAATTACTCAAAAACCCACCAGCGGGTGAAGAAGCCTTTTTGGTGGACTTGTTGACCCACCGCGTTCCTGCGGGTGTCGATGATGCAGCTCGTGTGAAAGCGAGTTATTTATCGGCTGTGGCGCATGGTGATGAAAAATGCGCTTTGATTACTGTTGAACGTGCAACTGAATTGCTCGGCACGATGCTCGGTGGTTATAACGTTGCCCCATTGGTTGATTTGTTAGACAACGCCTCTGTCGGTGCGATTGCGGCTGAAGGTTTGAAAAAAACTTTGTTGGTGTTTGATCAATTCCACGATGTCAAAGAGAAAGCCGATAAAGGTAATGCCAACGCAAAAGCCGTGTTGCAAAGTTGGGCGGATGCTGAGTGGTTCACGTCACGTCCTGAAGTCCCCGAATCGATTACTGTGAGTATTTTCAAAGTCACGGGCGAGACCAATACCGATGATTTGTCACCTGCGCCAGACGCTTGGAGTCGTCCTGATATTCCTTTGCACGCATTGGCGATGTTAAAAAATAAGCGCGATGGCATCGAACCTGAAGAAGACGGCAAACGTGGCCCAGTGAAATTCCTTGAGGACTTACGCGCTAAAGGTAACTTGGTAGCGTATGTGGGCGACGTGGTCGGTACAGGTTCTTCACGTAAGTCTGCAACCAATTCGGTGTTGTGGTTCACAGGCGAAGACGTGCCATTCGTGCCCAACAAACGTTTCGGTGGTGTGTGTTTGGGCTCAAAAATTGCGCCAATTTTTTACAACACCATGGAAGACGCAGGCGCGTTGCCGATTGAATTGGATGTGTCAAAAATGAATATGGGCGATGTGGTTGAATTGCGTCCATACGAAGGCAAAGCCCTCAAAAATGGTGAAGTGATCGCTGAGTTTAAAGTGAAATCAGACGTGTTGTTCGATGAGGTTCGTGCAGGTGGTCGTATTCCATTGATTATCGGTCGTGGTTTGACGGCGAAAGCGCGTGAAGCATTGGGCTTGCCCGTATCGACTTTATTCCGTTTGCCAACCAATCCTGCCGACAATGGTAAAGGTTTCTCATTGGCACAAAAAATGGTCGGTCGTGCGTGTGGTTTGCCAGAAGTGAATGGACAACAGCAAGGCATTCGCCCAGGTACCTACTGTGAGCCGAAAATGACCACTGTGGGCTCACAAGACACCACAGGTCCAATGACCCGTGATGAATTGAAAGATTTGGCGTGCTTGGGCTTTTCAGCCGATATGGTGATGCAATCATTCTGTCACACCGCAGCCTATCCAAAACCAGTGGATGTCAAAATGCATCACGAACTGCCAGACTTCATCAGCACCCGTGGCGGCGTGGCTTTGCGCCCAGGCGATGGCGTGATTCACTCATGGTTGAACCGTTTGTTGTTGCCTGATACGGTCGGTACGGGCGGTGACTCGCACACCCGTTTCCCAATTGGTATTTCGTTCCCAGCGGGTTCAGGCTTGGTGGCCTTTGCGGCGGCAACGGGCGTGATGCCACTCGATATGCCTGAGTCTGTACTCGTGCGTTTTAAAGGCGAAAAAATGAATCCTGGTGTGACCTTGCGTGATTTGGTCAACGCAATTCCGCTGTACGCGATTAAAGCAGGTTTGTTGACGGTTGAAAAACAAGGCAAGAAAAATATTTTCTCAGGCCGCATCCTCGAAATCGAAGGTTTGCCAAACTTGAAAGTCGAACAAGCGTTTGAATTGTCTGACTCGGCAGCAGAACGCTCTGCAGCGGCTTGCTCAGTGCATTTGGACAAAGAACCAATTATCGAATACATGACTTCAAACATCACCATGATGAAATGGATGATTGCTGAAGGTTATCAAGACGCACGTACTTTGGCACGTCGCATCAAGGCAATGGAAGATTGGTTGGCTAAACCAGAATTGCTCAAAGCGGACCCAGATGCAGAATACGCGGCAGTGATTGAAATCGATTTGGCAGACATTCACGAGCCGATTGTGGCTTGCCCGAACGATCCTGATGATGTGAAAACCTTGGCCGATGTGGCTGGCGCGAAAATCGATGAAGTGTTTGTCGGTTCTTGCATGACCAATATCGGACATTTCCGCGCAGCGTCAAAAATTTTGGAAGGCAACCGTGACATTCCTGTGAAATTGTGGATGGCACCGCCGACCAAAATGGATGCGAAACAATTGAACGAAGAAGGTCACTACGGCGTACTTGGTTCAGCGGGCGCGCGTATGGAAATGCCGGGTTGTTCACTGTGCATGGGTAACCAAGCGCAAGTGCGCGAGGGTGCAACTGTAATGTCGACTTCAACCCGTAACTTCCCGAACCGTTTGGGTAAAAATACCTTTGTGTATTTGGGTTCAGCAGAGTTGGCGGCGGTCTGTGCCAAACTCGGTAAAATCCCGACCAAAGAAGAGTATATGGCTGAGACGGGGGTACTGGCTCCTGCCAGCGCGTCGATTTACAAATACCTCAACTTTGATCAAATCTCCGATTACACCAAGATTGCCGATGAAGTGAAGGCGTAATTTAGCCCTTGTACTGATGTGCAAAAAGCGACGAATCCATTGGGTTCGCCGCTTTTTTGCCATTTATAATCTTTTTAATTGTTCATCGAATCAACACGCTGTAGATTTAGAGAGCGTGTATCACTGGGCTGAGTGTAAGCATTCGCATTAAGGAAACACGGAGCAACCCAATCCAATCTGCGTTCGAGATAAAAACAGTTTTGAACGCGGAGAAATGAGTGGGTCATCGCCATTCTACGACAGCCCACTTATTTCGACAAAGTGCAGGGCTGTTTTTATCCGAACCCTATGGGCTGGGCATTTGCGACACGATGCGTTTCGTTACAAGGTTTGCGAAGGGAATAACCATTCACAAACCTTGCGCCTCGCGTCTCATGCCACAAGCACCCAGCGCAATTGGCATGGGTTGTTCCGTGTTCCCTTAATTTTGATCACCAAAACCGATAGAATGGTAGCCATCCACTTGGGCATTTAATTCTCGATTGGCGCGATTGCCCACATTGCCTAAGCCTTTTAACTCCAACTGTATGTAAAAGGTGTTGTCCACTCGGTTGTTGCTGTTCACCGTGCGTTGTCCCACAAAACGGAATATCCAACAATCTTTGACGTATTCAACCCCCATCCAAGCATCTGTGAGGCGTTTGTTGTTTAAATCATAGTTTAACCTTGAAACCGCATATAGGTTGTTTGACACCAGTGACACAGGCCATTGCGCGGAAACATAGGCGGTTTTCGAAGGTTCAGTGAGGATTTTGTTTTTGTGATAACCGAGGTTGATGACTTTTCGATAGGCAGGCTGCCAACGAATTGCTGCGTCTGTGCGCAATAATTTACCAGAATCTGAGTTGTATTGAGCAAACCCTTGTGTCCATAGTTGATTGAATACTTTTCCTGACATCGCTGCCAATACATCTGATTTTCGATAGGCATTGCTGTTTTCTAATGCGCCAGACAGATTGACTGTTTGTTTGGAAAAATAATGACGCTGTGCCAACGATGCCTGAAACAACTCCTCTCCCGTATCTCGCTCTAAAATACGCGAGGTTACGCCCGCAGTGACTTGGTTGGCTTGGGCGACGCGGTCATTACCTGTGAATAGGTTTTCAGAATAAATACGTGAGAAATCCAAATCTGCCAAGGCACTGTCAAAGTTCCAAATATTGGCTTGATTTTTATACGGAATATGAGCGTAGTAAATACGCGGCTCTAAAGTTTGAGTGATGTTTTGTTTGAGCCATTTGCCTTGACGTTCTAAAATCACACCACTATCAAGACTAAAAATTGGTAGGGTGCGTGAAGCGGATTTGTCGTAGGTAATGCCATTTGCATTGGCTGGTAGAGGTACGCGGCTCAAAGCGTATTGGGTGATGTGCAAACCCAATTTAGGCACGATGAATGCCCCTGGCGTGCGCCACTCATAGGCAATGCTTGGGTACATCAGATGCCGCCAACCTTGCGCCTTGTTCTGTATGTCATCGTGCGCAAAACGGGTTGATTCTAACTGGGTGTTTAACAGCCAATTACCCCAACGTTTGTGGTAGCGCATTTCAAACTGGGGTTTGAAATCATAGGGCGCATCCACTTGGTTGTTTTTGGTTTGTAAGGTTTGATAGGATTTTTGGCGCAAACGCAGGCTCAAACCATCCTGTTTGTAGCGCAGGCTGTATTCAGAAGGCATGGTTCGAGCACCACCATCCCAGTCTTGGACACTAAAATCATCAATGAAACCATTGTCAGACATTCTGCGCGCATTGATGTTGGCTTGCCAAACCCCTTCACCCAAGGTACCTTGTGATAAATGTTGGCCGTGCCAATAATAGCGTTTGGTTTTGGTTTTTTTGTCATGGGGTAGGTAATCACCATATAGGCTACCTTGCCCCCAGCGCGTAAGGTAACGGTACTCGCCGCCAAATCGTGCACCGCGTTCAGTGAGCCACTGAGGGTTCACGGTGAAATCATAGTTCGGCGCAATGTTGAAGTAATAGGGCGCGCTGATGGACGCGCCATTGAGTGTTGAATAGCCGTAAGTTGGCGTTAAAAACCCTGATTGACGACGGTTTCCTAAGGGAGCTTTGAAATAGGGGGTCGCGAGCACGGGGATGTTTTTAAATACCAGTACGCCGTTTCGCCCTGTGGCAGAATCACTGTCTTGATCGAGTATGAGGCTATCGGTTTTGATATACCAATCAGGGTCATCGGCTTGGCATGTGGTATAACGCGCTTGCGAGAGCAGGGCGCGTCGCCCAGATAAAATCGTTAGTGATTCCGCTTTTCCATGTCCGTCGGAGGCTTTGACAGTGAAGTTGGCGGGCGTCACACGCCCAGTCTGACTGGCTAAGTTGTACTGAATGCGCTCGCCTGATAGCGTGTCTCCATCGGGATTATTGACTCGCGCGTTGCCTTTGACGGTGACCTGCTCACTGGCATAGTCGTATTGGATGCTGTCGCCTTGTAGTTGTGTGGCATCCCGAGCAATGCAGGCGCGACCTTTTAAAATCAAATCTTGGTTGGCAATCGCTGTGAGTGTATTGCCAACGCCGACGGTGCTGCCATTGGGGATGGTCGCAGGTTGTTGCAAATCTTCGCAGTAGGGCAGTGTGTCAGGCTGTGGTTTACTGCCTTGAGTGCTGACTGGGGGCACCACCCATAAATCTTCTGAGGTGGTTTGCGCAGACGCAATACCAAATGCACTACTGCCTGCCATTAAAAAAACCAGCGTGCTGAGCACATGTGCCGTCATCGGTTTGAGACTAAAAGAAGGTTTTGAAACGGCAAAATTCATCGAATATCGAGTCGGTTGACAGGTTTGTTGTAACACTGTGTTGATTTATGGAAGGCTTCTTTTGAGTTTTTGTAATTATCTTGTAAAATGCGTGGATTCTAAACGAATTTTACTCAACTCGGAAATTGTACCTGATAATTCAATTTCTTTTCATATTTTGGACCAATCTCAATGCCTTCTCTGTCCTTTGATGAGCGCGTCACTTTACTCACCACGTGGTTAAAATCCTTGCCCAATGACTGGGCGATTCAACCCGAAACTTTATCAGTCGCCTCAGCCGACGCAAGTTTTCGCCGATATTTTAGAGTTGAATCAACACATCCACAACATCTGAGCATGATTGTCATGGACGCGCCACCTGCGCACGAAAACTGCAAACCGTTTATTCACGTCGCGCAATTATTTGCTCAAAGTGGGGTGAATGTCCCCAAAATTTTGGCGCAGGATTTAATCCAAGGGTTTTTATTGCTTAGCGATTTGGGTGATACCACGTATTTGGCGGCTTTAAATGCCGATCTATCGCAAGCGAATGCGCTGTACCGACAGGCGTTTACTGCATTGGTGCAACTGCAAAAAATCAGCACGCCCGATGATTTACCGCTGTATGACCGTGAACGTTTGCTCAATGAAATGATGTTGTTTCCGCAGTGGTATCTCGGTGTGCATCACCAATACAGCATGAGTGATGTGCAAACGGCTGAGCTGACCAAGGTATTTAATATTTTATTGGATAACAACACTGCGCAGGCTCAAGTGTGGGTGCATCGCGATTTTCACAGCCGCAATTTAATGGTGCAAAATGACGTCGCCCACAACCCTGGGATTTTGGATTTTCAAGACGCGGTGTATGGTCCGATAACTTATGATGCGGTATCGCTGTTGCGCGATGCGTATATTGAGTGGGATGAGCAGCAGCAGATTGATTGGTTGGTGCGTTATTGGGAAATGGCGCGGGCGGCGGGTTTGTCTGTGCCCGCGCAGTTTGATGTGTTTTACCGTGACTTTGAATACATGGGCTTGCAACGTCATTTGAAAATCTTGGGCATATTCGCGCGCTTGTACCACCGCGATGGTAAATCAGGTTATCTAAAAGATTTGCCTTTGGTGCTCAAATATACGCGTCAAGTTGCAGCGCGCTATCGTGAATTTGGGCATTTGTTGCTCTTGTTGGATCAAGTGGCAGAGCAAGCAGGCGAAGCGGGACAAACCACTCAGGTTGGTTACACGTTCTAAGCGCAAAGGAAAATTAAATGATACAAGTGGCCATGATTTTTGCCGCAGGGCGTGGTGAGCGGATGCGACCGTTGACCGATGTGACCCCCAAACCTTTGCTCAAAGTGGCGGGTAAACCACTGATTGTCTGGCAAATCGAAGCACTTGCGCGTGCGGGTATTCGTCAAATTGTGATTAACCACGCGTGGCTGGGTGAGCAAATTTCTGAGCATCTCGGAGACGGCGATGAGTTTGGCGTGCAGTTGTATTATTCGGCAGAACAGACCGCTTTGGAAACAGCAGGGGGCATTGCCAACGCCTTGAGAATGTTGCAATTGCTCAGTGATAGCCCGATATTTTTAGCCGTCAGTGGCGATGTGTACACCGATTACGATTATGAGCAACTGCACTCGGTTGCCGATGAATTGGCGCGAGCGTCTGAACCGCACATGCATTTGATTATGGTAGACAATCCAGAGTTTCATCCACAAGGTGATTTTGTTTTGCATGAGGATGGTGTTCTTTATCCGCGAGACGACACCCATGGACGTGCTTTGACCTTTGGCAATATTGGTTTATACGACATGCGCCAATTTGAGGACATTGTGGTTGGTGAAAAAGTGGCGATGAGCCCGTATTATCGCACGTCCATTGAGCGCGGCTTGGCCACAGGCAGTTATTTTGATGGTGTGTGGGAAAATGTTGGTACGCCCTTACAATTGGCTCAGTTAAATGAAAAGTTAAGTTAGAATGATTCTATTGGTTGGTTTTGTGAGAACATCCAACCATCACACAAAGATACGACACAAACGGAGATGAGCGATGCGCATATTATTGGCAGAAGATGACGAAGTACTGGCCGATGGACTGTCGCGTGCATTGCGTGAAACAGGCTATGCGGTGGATGTGGTCAATGATGGACAACAAGCCGACGCAGCACTCTCGACCCAAGAATGCGATTTGCTGATTTTGGACTTGGGTTTGCCAAAAATGTCAGGGCTTGAGGTGTTGCGTCGTGCACGGGCACGCCACATGTACACACCTGTATTGATTTTGACTGCGGCCGATTCGGTTGAGCAACGCGTGCAGGGTTTGGATTTGGGCGCGGATGACTATATGGCAAAACCCTTTTCACTCAATGAACTGTTGGCGCGTGTGCGTGCACTCACTCGCCGCCAAGCAGGCTTTGGGCAAAGTCGTATTCAATTGGGCAATTTGAGTTTTGACTTGGTTTCGCGCAGCGCGCAAGTCAATGAGCAATTGATTGATTTGTCTGCGCGTGAGTTGGGTGTGCTTGAAATATTACTCAACCGTACGGGGCGATTGGTCTCCAAAGAGCAGATTTTGGATCATCTGTGCGAATGGGGCGAAGAAGTCAGCCACAATGCGATTGAGGTCTATGTGCATCGTCTGCGTAAAAAATTAGAGCCGTCGGGTTTAAGCATCACCACCATTCGTGGTTTGGGCTATTGTCTGGAAAAGCCCAAGGATGGCGTAGCAGACAACACTGACGCGTCGGATGAATAATCGAGCGACAAGTTTATGTGGCACGCGCTTAAAACCTCCCGTCCCAAATCACTGTTTGGGCAAATCATGTTGTGGATGTTGTTTCCATTGATTGTGCTATGGCCGCTGTCGATGCTGATTTCCTACCCGATTGGGCGCAGCATCGCGGATTCGCCTTTTGATCAGGGCTTGAGCAACCAAGTGCAATTGTTACAGCAGCGTTTGAGCACCGAGCCGCATCATCAAGCTTGGCAAATTAAGGCCAGTGATGGGCGTGACAAACAGGTGTTTCAACTTATCACTGCCGACGGCACACCGATTGACGGTCAAGCAACACTGCCGCAGCCGCCGATGCTTGAATCGATTGAACTCAATCGTATTCAGTTTTACAACACCAAAATTGATGGTGAACCCTACCGCATGGCGTATGTGTGGCTGCAGGTCGATTCAAAAATCGCCATTGCGGAACATTTGATGCCCGAAACCATTTTGTTGCTGCAAGTGGGTGAAACCTTGAACAAACGCCGCGCGCTGGCGCGTGAAATTTTGCAAGGGGTTACCTTGCCGCAATTGATGTTTTTACCGATTGCAGTGATGTTGATTTGGTTTGGCTTGACGCGCGGGATTATGTCGCTCAATCGTTTGCAAATGAGCGTGTTGCAACGCAACGAGCAGGATTTGAGCAACTTATCATTGGACGAAGCCCCTGAAGAAGTGCAACCCCTAGTGCGCAGTTTTAACAATATCCTCAGTCGATTGCGGCGCAATGTGGGCTTGCAAAAACGCTTCTTGGCGGATACCGCGCATCAAATCAAAACCCCATTGGCGGGTTTGAAAGCGCAAGCCGAACTCGCATTGCATACCAAAGACGCGCTGCAACGGCGCGAAAGTTTGGAGCACATCAGCAGTTCAGCCGACCGCGCGGCGCGTCTGGTTTCGCAATTGATTGCCTTGGCACGTACCGAACACATCAGCACACAGGGCACGGATTGGAAAACCATTGATTTGGTACAAGCGGCACGCAATCAATTGGTTAACGCGGCCGATCACGCGATGCAAGCGGGCTTGCTGATTGCTTTTGAAGCACCTGAATGTGAAGTGCCCATCCATGCGCAACCCGTGATGCTCGGCGAGTTGATTAAAAACCTCATCGATAACGCCTGTCATTACACCGAGTCAGATGTGACCGTGCGCGTGACCCAAGACCACCTCGCGGCGCATTTATACGTGCTTGACAACGGCCCAGGGATTCCGATGCACGAGCGCGAGCAAGTGTTTGAGCCATTTTACAGCGTATTGGGCGAGCACAAAGGCGGCAGTGGTTTGGGGTTGGCGATTGTCAAAGAAATTGCACGTCTGCACGATGCGGAATTGAAAATCACTGAGAATGTCGAGCTGACCAACTCATACCTAAAGCCTGGGCTCATCGTGCATGTGATATTTAAACGCGCTGAAATCGTCAACCCAAACACCACTGAATTGGGGACGTAGGTCAGCGTACTTACGCCGCGCTGCCACCAAACACCTCCATCGCCATCAGTGCATCCGCCACGGTCATCACCCGCGCATTGCGGGTGGATGGCTCAATGCAAGTTTTGGTTAAAATCGCATGGTCTATCCCCGCCAAGCCGCGATAGCGCACAGTGATGGGCTCGTGGTCTTGTGCGCGCAGTTGGCTGATGAGCGAGGTGCTTTGTGGTTCTGAGAACGCGTACATTGGCGACTCACCTTTGACGGATACTTGCATCCACGGCGCGTGCACCATTTCGATTTTGCCTGCTTCGAGTAGCGGTCGCATGAATTGATAAAAAAACAGCAACATCAACGCGCCGCTGTGGATGCCATCGGCATCGGGGTCAAACAGCAACACCACACGTTCAAATTGCAGTTTGTCGAGGTCAAAATCGGTACCAAATCCCGCGCCCAAACTGTCCATCACCGCTTTAAACAAAGGATAGTTTGCTACTTTTTCAGGTCTGGCTTTGATGGCGTTCAAAGGTTTGCCCTGCATGGGTAAAACCGCTTGAAACACCCCGTCACGCAAATGCGCCACCGTGCTCGCAGCAGAATCGCCCTCGACGATGAACAGTTCGGTACCTGCGCCGTGCGTGCGCGAGTTGATTAATTTGATGGGGGTGTTTTTGAAATACATGGGGTTGTTTGGGCGGCTGGTTTTTGATAAAAAACAATGTAGCACAGAACATATTTTCAAAGTTTATTGAGGTGCGGATTTTTCTGCCGTGTTATAATTCGCACTGGCGGGTCCCTTCGCATTGGGCGATGGTGAATCGGGTCAGGTGCGGAAGCAAGCAGCCACAGCTATTTTACTCAAGTGCCGAAGTCAGGCTCGCCTCTAAATTCCCAAATGGGCGATGGATGATGTCCATCGCCCATTTTCTATAGTCTGTTTGTTTGAAAGAACACCATGAGTTCACAAGTCCTTGCGCGTAAATGGCGACCCAAAAACTTTACCGAACTGGTCGGTCAAGACCACGTGGTCAAAGCTCTGAGCCATGCGCTGACCGAACAACGTCTGCATCATGCGTATCTGTTTACAGGCACGCGTGGCGTGGGTAAAACCACGATTGCGCGGATTTTGGCAAAGTCTTTAAACTGTGAGCAGGGCGTTTCAGCAACGCCTTGTGGTGTCTGTGCCACCTGTCAAGAAATCGACGCTGGGCGGTTTGTCGATTTGCTCGAAATCGATGCGGCGAGCAATACGGGCGTGGACGACATGCGCCAACTGATTGAGAATGCCGAATACATGCCGACTGCGGGGCGTTACAAAGTGTATCTGATTGACGAGGTGCACATGCTCTCGAAAAATGCGTTTAATGCGCTGCTCAAAACGCTTGAAGAGCCACCCGCACATGTGCTGTTCATCCTCGCAACGACCGACCCACAAAAAGTCTTGCCCACGGTGCTCTCGCGCTGCTTGCAATTTAATTTAAAGCAAATGCCGCCCGCAGACATCGTCACACATTTGTCAAAAATCCTTACGGCAGAACAGGTTGATTTTGAAGAAGAAGCTCTGCATTTGATTGCCAAAGGCGCGCGCGGCAGTATGCGCGACGCGCTGTCACTGACCGATCAGGCGATTGCGTTCTCGGCATCCAACGTCAGCACCAGTGCGGTCAAAGATATGCTCGGCGCGACCGACAGTGCGCAAATCGAAGCGATATTGCGTGCCTTGATTGCGCGCGATGGCAAGGCTCTGGTGAATATTGCCGAGCAAATGGCGAGCCAATCGACCTCGTTTTTAGACGCAACGATTGAATTGGCGCAGGTGCTGTACCGCATCAGTTTGGCGCAAATTGTGCCCGATGCCGTGCCCGATGACTTTACCTTGGCAAAAATCGTGCGCGAACTCGCACCTGAAATGGGCGCGGACGAGGTGCAGTTGTACTACAGCATCGTCACCCAAGCGCGTGAGCAACTGCATTTGGCACCCGATGCGCAGGCAGGCTTTACCATGATGCTGTTGCGGCTGTTGGCTTTTGCCCCCGAACACTTTAAGGCAGACAGCGCAAAAAAGTAATCAGCGCAACTTCCAAGCCTGTATCCACACAGCACTCATTTGCGTCACCGATGATGCCTGTGTCGATAAAGCCCGCAGAAGTTGCGCCACACACACCCTCACAACGCGCAGCATCCGAACTGCCAACAGCATCCCTCACGTCATCAGGGTCTGAGGATGCGAGTGATGCCGCTGCGCTTGCGCAAACATGGGCCGATATGGTGGTGCACATGGGTTTGAAAGCATTTGCGGGACAACTGGCGCGTCAAAGCGAATTGGTGTTGTTGACAGAGACAGCCATGGTGTTGCGTTGTGAGAAACTCAGTTTAGCAACCGATGACAATGCTTTAAGCGGTCTGCGTTCGGCATTAAAAACCTATTTTACAGCGCAGGGCAAACCTGTCCCAACGCTCAAAGTCGATATTGCCGAATTGGGACAAGTGCGCAACAGTCCGCAAAAAACCAGTGCCAAGCAACGCGACGATTCGCTCGCCAGTGCCAAGCAAGCAGTGCAACAACACCCCACCATTGCCGCCATTGTGCGCGAGTTTGATGGTATGATTTTGCCCAATTCGATACAACCCGAATAATTTTTTAAGAGCATGAATTAAAAGGAACTGATTATGATGAAAAACCAATTAGCGGGCTTAATGAAGCAAGCGCAAAAAATGCAAGAAGACATGAAAAAAGCCCAAGACGAACTGGTCAATATCGAGGTTGAAGGGCAGTCGGGCGCGGGCTTGGTCAAAGTGACCATGAACTGCAAATTTGGCGTGAAACGCGTGCAAATCGATCCGTCACTGATGGAAGACGACAAGGACATGATAGAGGATTTGGTCGCGGCTGCAGTCAATGATGCGGTGCGCCGTGCCGAAGAAGCCAGCGCAGCGCATATGGGCAAACTCACATCAGGCATGAATCTACCTGCGGGCATGAAATTGCCGTTTTAATGTTTTTAAGGTAAATCGACCACGAGCGTGTAGCGGCGATTGGTATTTTTCAACGTAATCGCCCGATTCTGAAAAAGCCATGAGTTAGATAAATGTATGTGGATTGCTTCGCGGGTAAAACCTCGCTCGCAATGGCTAAGGTTTTTAATGGGCCGTTTGTCAGCGCGCACCATCGAGCATGACGCTGTCATCAATCGTTCCTACGTCGCTACACGCCAAGCACAAGATACAAAAAAGCCCCTAACGTGAGGGGCTTTTGTTCGTGATGCGTGTGTCTATAATCAAGAGGCAGGTTGACCCACAAACACCTCAACACGGCGATTTTCAGCACGACCTGCCACCGTAGCATTGGTGGCAATCGGTTGGGTTGAGCCTTTGCCTTCGGTGGTAAAGCGACTGCTGGCAACCCCTCTATTCACCAAGTAGTTGCGCGTTGATTCGGCGCGACGTTGTGACAATGGGTAGTTAATCGCATCAGAACCAGAACTGTCGGTGTGACCAACCACATACACCACAGTGGTGTTGTTGGCGTTCAATGTGCTGGCAACGGTGTTCAATACCGATTGCAGGCGGGGCTGAATGGTCGCTTGATTGGTGGCAAAGCCCGCGTCTGCTGGGATGTCCATTTTAATGCGGTTGTCCGCTGTGCGTTGAACGTCAATGCCTGTGCCTGCGGTGGCTTGTTCCAAAGCCGCTTGTTGTTTGGCCATTTGGTTGTTCCACACATAACCACCGAGCCCACCGACGGCTGCCCCAATAGCAGCATCACGCCCAACGTGATCGCTGCCTGTGGTGCTACCGATAATCGCGCCAGCCGCCGCGCCAATCACTGCACCAATGGCAGTTGATTTACCTGCGCCTTGGGGTTGAGTCATTGTGCCTGTCGCACAACCTTGGAGTGCCAATGCACCGACGAGTGTCGAAATTAAGAGGGTTTTTTTCATGATTGAATCCTTTTTAAAAATAACAGAAAAATAAAGTCCAACGTGCTTCTGTTTTTGTGTGGTGCTTAAGGCTTTGCGTCAATATTTGGTTGACATGACCATTGTAGCCCCAAATGTTGGCGGTGGTACTCAGGTTTTCGATTTTTGCGGTTTTCTAAATTAAAAGTGTGTCAACAGATGCTTTGGGTGTGGTATGGGTCTTATTGGCTCAATGCTTAAAAAACCCCTTGCGACAAATAACGATCGCCACGGTCACAGACAATAAAAACGATGGTTGCATCGCGCACCTCGCGCGCCAATTGCAGAGCCGCCCACAATGCGCCACCCGATGAAATCCCTGCAAAAATGCCTTCTTGACGTGCGAGTTGGCGTGCGTATTCTTCGGCATCGGCTTGCGTGACCATGATTTCTCTATCCACCAATTCGGGTTTAAAAATGGTTGGTAAATATTCAATCGGCCATTTGCGAATGCCCGCAATCGACGAGCCTTCGGACGGTTGCACGCCGATGACTTGAATGTTTGGATTTTGCGATTTGAGATAGGTCGATGTGCCCGTAATCGTGCCCGTTGTGCCCATTGCACTGACGAAATGCGTCACCTGTCCATGTGTGTCGCGCCAAATTTCAGGACCCGTGGTGCGGATGTGTGCCAGCGGATTGTCGGTATTGCCAAATTGATTGAGCACCTTGCCTTTGCCTTCGGCTTGCATTTGAAAAGCCAAATCGCGCGCATACTCCATGCCGTGACCCTTGGCGGTTTCGGTAAGGATGAGTTGTGCACCGTACACTGTCATCGACACACGTCGCTCGACCGATAAATTGTCGGGCATAATCAAAATCATTTTATAGCCCCGCATGGCGGCGACCATCGCCAGTGCAATGCCCGTGTTGCCACTGGTCGCCTCAATCAAAGTGTCACCGGGTTGGATGTCATCCCGCGCCTCGGCTTGTAAAATCATCGACAAAGCAGGGCGGTCTTTGACCGAACCTGCAGGATTATTGCCCTCTAATTTGGCGAGTAAAACATTGTTGCGCTCGGTGAGTAGGTTTGCATCCATGCGCTGAATGCGTACCAAAGGTGTGTTGCCGATGAATTGATCGATGGTGGGGTAGTTGGGTTGCTTGGATGGGTTCATGGTAGCTACTTGGATTTTTGAATGGCGTATTGTAGCACTGCGCGAGCAGCCATGTCGGATGTGTGGATGGTGTACAATCAGCCCGTCCTTGATTGATATGAACATCGTCATTGCGAGCCAAGCGAAGCAATCCAAATAGGCTCGCAATGACCATTTTTTTGTGAATAGCTACTCCTATGTTGATAACACCCACCCGCGCCATTATCCTATTTGCCCACGGCTCATCTAACCCAACGTGGCGCGAGCCATTTGATGCCATCGCCGATCAAGTGCGCGCACAAGCACAGGATGCCAAAGTCGAACTCGCGTTTTTAGAAATCATGTCTCCGAATGTGCATGAAGTGGTGCGCGATTGCGCCGAACAAGGCATTCATCACATCCGCATCGTGCCTTTGTTTTTCGGCGTGGGTAAGCATGTCGCTGAAGATTTGCAGGGTTTGGTTGAGGCGATACGTGCTGAGTTTGTTGAGATAGCGATTGAAATTGCCCCAGCGGTGGGGCAGAGTGAAATGGTACGTGAAGCGATGGCAAAATATGCCATATCCATTTAACCTTAGACTCGTAAACCCTTACCCACCAAGATAATACACGGCGCATCGGTTTCGGGCTGCGCAAAATCGTTGCTCGCCATGCGGGTTAAATCCAAACGCACCACCGCTTCGTCCGCCCAGCTTGCCCCAAACACCATGACCACAGGTGTGTCGCCATCAAACCCTTTGTCCAATAAGGTCTGCGCCACCGCTTGGCGATGCAAACCGCCCATGTAAAACACCAATGTTTCGGATGGCGTGAGGTGGGTGTGCCAGAGGTTGTCGGGTTGGTCGTTGCCAACCGAGGCGGTGAGTAGGCGCACACTGCGTGCCACACCGCGTCGGGTTAAAGCAGTTTTGGCACTGGCGGCGGCGGCGAGGGCGGAGGAGACCCCTGGGACAATCTCGTAATTCAAACCAACAGACAGCACTGCGTCGATTTCCTCATCCAATCGTCCAAAAATCGCTGGGTCACCACCTTTGAGGCGCACCACGCGCTCGTATTGCAAGCCATAACGGATGAGTTCAGCGTTGATGTCCGCCTGCTTTTTGGACTGACCGCACTTTTCGCCCACACCACGTTTACCGACATCGACCATGATCGCATCGGGATGTGCGTGTGCCAACACACCGTGGTCAATCAACGCGTCATACAGCACGACTTGGGCAGTTTGCAGGACTTTGACCCCACGCAAAGTGATGAGGTCGGTCGCGCCTGGACCTGCGCCGACAAAGGTGATGGTGTGGGATGGGTTCATATGTACTCACTCAATAATTCGTCATACCCGCATGGGGTTAGCGGGTATCCAGTTTGTTTATCTAACTTAAAACTGTCATCAATTTTTAAGCGTAGAACAAACGCTTCACGTTCGCTGGATTCCCGCTAAAATCATGCGGGAATGACGGAATTTGTAATGCCATGCTCTCCTAATTAAGGAGGTTGCGGAGCAAGTCCGCAATGACCAAATTTTTTGCAATGACCATTGAATGGTTTTACGCAAACATCCCGCCCGCGACCGTTTGATTGCTCACTTCATCAATCATAATGAATGCGCCACCTGTTTTAATATCGCTGTACGCATCGATGGGTAAAGCCTGTTGCAATTGGATGTGCACGCGGGCGATGCCGTTCATTTCCAAATGATGCGCATTGCTGTGCTCGTCCAAGGTGTGGATGTTCAATTGATAATCCACGGTGTTGATGCGCGCAGGAACCGTGCGTGTGCCGTGCTTGATGAGGTATTTGCGCCCCAATGCCATGGGCTCTTCTGCAAACCAGCACACATCCGCTGAGCGCAATTTATCGACTTGGGCGGGTTGTTCGCCCGAATTAATCCAATCGCCGCGCGAGATGTCGATGTTGTCCGCGATGGTGAGCGTGACTGATTGCCCCGCAAATGCCGATTCTCGAGTGCCGTCAAAGGTGTGAATACCAGTG